>Ga0210057_1000135_pt1 | contig 142204 bp, 155 predicted proteins | sample CryGeyCG2114_010_2_FD_183968 | JGI IMG/M metagenome (GOLD analysis project Ga0210057, IMG submission 183968) | Groundwater microbial communities from aquifer - Crystal Geyser CG10_big_fil_rev_8/21/14_0.10 (SPAdes) (version 2) | ecosystem: Environmental > Aquatic > Deep subsurface > Groundwater...
CCTACTTTTGACGCTTCAACATCGACACAAAAACACCATACCAGTTTTTTAATTTTAAAATCACTTAATTTACTTGATCTAACAAGCACTTTGACTAGTTTAACAGACGCTGTTCTAGTCTAGTACCTATCCAAATATAACAATTTTAGCAATTGAGATTTGTTTCTAGGGTGCTGGGGTTGGGATGGTGATGGTGGTGACGTCGGCGCCGGTAATTTGTCCGATCAGTTGGAGTATTAGCCAGGAGGCGGCGACCAGGACGGCACCGATGATGGCGTACTGCAAGATATTGCGGGCGGCTTCGGTGTTTTTGGGATCACCACGAGATTGAATGTATTTAAAGCCACCAAAAATCACCATTATCAAAAACACAATACTGGCTATGGGGGCAAGTATGCTTATGATGTTTTTTATAACAATGGCAGCATCGCTAATCTGTGCCGGTTCCTGGGCGTAAACAGGCGCAGAAAACAAAACCAGCCACAAAACTGCTAGGAAACTGTAAAGCATGTTGCTTTTTATTGCGCGTTGAATCTTGGTATCGCGACGTCGCCTGTAATGACGTTAACGTTAAAGAACAGTTCGACTATTCTAATGAGGGCGTAGGCTACCAAAATAACAACTAAACCAATTAAAGCGGCAGTAATGGTGTTTCTTGCTTTTTCGACAGACTTTTCATCGCCACCGGCCATGATCCAGCGGATGCCGCCGATTAAAAGCATGATAAAGGCAATGACAAAAGCCAAAAGAAGAATGAATCTGATAATACCTCGAACAATTATAATTGGATCATTGATGTCCGCAAGTTGGGTAGGTACAAGATTCGCGGCGAATGCTGCAGCCGGTAGTGCAAAATAGGTCGAAATTGCTGCAAATTGAATGATTTTTTTAGTTTTATTTAACATGTGTGTTCACCTCCTTTGAGTTGCTAAACGACTAAAGCTTAACGACTAACGTCTTTTGTAATTGCTTTAGTCTTTAGTCATTTAGCGTTTAGCATTCTAGATTCTCGGCAGGCTTAAGCCGCCTGAGATAAGGTTAACTCCAAAAAACAACTCAACTAATTTTATTATAGCAAAGGAAGACATGACAATTACCATACCAATCAGACCCCAGTAGATGCGGCTCCAGGCAGTAGAAATGTTTTTTGGGTCGCCGCCTGCGAAAATAAATTGAAAGCCGGCCAGAATTATCCAAATAAGGTCGATAATAAAGGCCACGATCAGAAGAAGCTGGATGCCGTTTCGGACAATGCCGGCAACAAAAGAGTTTTCGCCGCCGGAAGGAATTGACGGCAGGTTGGTATTGTTGATTATGCCGATGGCGGCGGGGGTGGCGGCGGAAATATTGCCGGCAAAGATAGTTAGGGAGATTAGGGTTGTTAGGGTGATTAGGGGGAGGAGTTGTTTGGGTTTGGGCATTTTTAGCTTATTGGAATATTGGATATTAAGATATATTGAACAACTTGGACGATGGCAAAAGCAAGTGCAATTACAACTAACCCAACTAGCGCGTAAAATATAGAGTTTCTGGCGGCTGCTAATTTTTTAGGATCACCGGCGGCGGTGATCATTTTGATTCCACCCATTATGATAAAAAGAATGGCTCCAACTGCCGAAATCACAATAAAAATTTGGATAATGTCACTGAAAAGCTGGCCGACATTGTCGAAGCGGCCCGCAGGAGAAAAGTTGGCTTGAATGGGGATGGTTGCGGCAAGTAAGGTGTTCATAGGTAAAAGGCGAAAACAATTAGAAATTGTTAAATTGTTACATTGCTATATTGTTATCTTGATCAATCTAACGATTTTAGCAATCTAGCAATATTGCAATCTATCTCAGAATACTCCTGTTCCTCCTAATATTAACTTATCCACCAGCTGTGTGAGCGCTATCGCTAGGATGACAATGACTAACCCAACTATAGCAAAGGTTAAACGGCCTTTGGCTTCTTCGGCTCCCTTTGGGTCGCCGCCAGAACGGACGAATTTCCAGCCGGCCAGAACGATGTAAAAAACAGCAAAGAAACCGACGATGGAAAGAATTGGAGTCAGGATTATATTGATAATTGTTGAGGGAAGCATTTGAGGATTCAAAGCGGTTATTGCTGTTGCGGGATTAGCGGGAAGGGCGTAGGCGGCGAGAGCAGAAGTGACAAATGACAACTGACAAATGACAAATGACAAAAGCACAACTGCCACTAGCGATTTGTTCTTTGCGTTTAGCGATTGTCGTTTCGCGTTTGTCATCATTAGAACGGGTTTGTTGGTAAAAAGGTAACGCCAATAAAGCGCAGGATTAAAACTGAGAGGATTAAAAAGAGCAGTCCGGAAACGGCGGCGATGATCATTTCGCGGCCGGCGGCGACATTTTTGGGGTCACCTCCGGACATTAGGATTTTGATCGAACCAAAAACCATGATAATTAGGGCAATGCCGCCGGCCAGACCGATGGCAATTGTCAAAACCCGTCCGGCAAAGGCTGTTGGGTCACCGGCGTTTATTTCACCGATTGCCGTTTTGCATACTCCTCCGGGGCAGGGGTTTTCGCCCGGATCGCCTCTTAAGTTCCCATCGGCACTTTCCGATATAACAATACCCCCGTCAGTGATTTTTATGGTGAAGGTTTTGAGCATGCTATTTTCTTCGATAAATCCGACACCGAGTGTATATGTGCCGTTTTGGGTTAGACTAAACGTTCTTTGGGCGCTTCCGGAAGGTGGAACTGGTAAGTTTGTCGGGTTACTTGTGTTTATGTTTGTCCCATCCGGAGCTTTTCCCTTAAGTTCAAAGTCGTATGTGTTCCTAGCTTCGGTTCCTGGTTGGCGTAATCCGGTAATTGTTACCGTAAATGATTTTCCCGAATTTGTGAGGGACACATTGATTTCGGACGAAGAGGCGGGTTGGACTTTGAATGATTTGTTGCCTAACTCTTTTAGCGTGCCACCCTGTTCTATGGATATTAGAATTTTGTAAGTTTTGTTTACATTAAACCAGTTATTACCAGAGCAATCCGTCTTGACGAAATTGTTTGCTGCGCCACAGACGGTTAGGGTTATCGAGGAACTTGAGGCGGTAATGTTACCTAAGGATTGTTTGTTGCCAGAACCGCTTTGTACACTTGTGAAGAAATATTTAGTACCGGGAACCAGACTTGAAAAAGTTACTGTTGCGGTTGGGGTGTTTTCTGTTACGGGATCTGGGCTTACATTTATTTCTACGTTCGCCAAAGCGGGTGTGACAGCGACAAAAAGAAAGGCTGTAAATAGGATAAGTCTTGTGATGGTTGATTTGAGTAGCGACATCAATTTCAGTTTAGCATTGCCAAAAAGATTAGCCAAGTGAGTCGCTAATCGCTTAACGCTAAACGACTAACGACTAAAGCGAAGATCCTCGCCTCCGCGAGGATGACAATATGCAGTTGCGAATGCAACCGTATGCTTGTTTTGGTAAAATAGCCTTTACCTCTATGTACTTTGTTACTGCCATTTGTAAGCTTAAAGCCCGCCTTTGGCGAGGTTCGCCTTTGGCGACTAAACGACTAAAGACTAACGCAAAGAGTAAAGCGCTAAACGCTAAAGGACTAACGACTAAAGCAAACACACTTAAATCACTGGTTCCGGTTATGCTTTTGTCTTTCGTCCTTTGTCTTTTGTCATTTGTCACACCCGTGCGGGCCGATGAATATCAGGATTTACAGAACCAGATTAGCGATCTGCAAAAACAACTGGAACAGTCGAAAAACGCTACAACCCCACTTGAAGGACAAGTAAAAGACCTAAATGGTCAACTCGATGCAATTGTTTCCCGGATTGCTGTTTTGCAAAAAGATCTGCAAAAAAGTGAAGACGAACTGACTTTTAAAAAAGAGGTACTAGCCCGCACGGTGCGCGAGTTTTACATAAATAGTTTTATCGATGTGCCCCTGTTGACACTTTTTGCCAGCAACGATGCGACGGATACGCTTAAACAAATTGCGCTTCAACAGCAAAGTTCCAAAGAAAATAAGAACGTTATTTCGGAAATTGCCGGCAAAATTAGCAAACTGGCGGAGGATAAAAAGCGGTTGGCGGCGGCACAGCTGCAAGTGGACAGGCAATCGCAGTTTCTCAAAGGCGAAATAGCCAAGGCAAAATCTTTTCAGAGCGAGGTTGAAGGGAAAATATCTTCGTTGTCGGCCAGACAGCAGGAGATTTTGTCTCAAAGATTGGCAAGCTTAAATATTCCTAAATCAGCTTATACCGGCCAGGGAGGGTGTGTTGATGATCGTGATAAAGATCCGGGCTTTTCTTCGGCTTTTGCCTTTTTTACTTATGGAGTGCCTAATAGAATCGGTTTAAATCAGTACGGGGCTAAGGGAAGAGCGGAATCCGGGCAGGATTATGAAACTATTTTGAGGGCTTACTATAGTTTTGATTCTATTGGTGATAGTCCGGTCGGGACGATTGTTGTAAATGGCACAAATGAGTATGGCCAAACTTTTTCTTCTGAGTCGATGGATATTGATGATTACTTAAAGCATCTTTATGAAATGCCGACTGCTTGGGACTCAAAGGCGCTTCAAGCGCAAGCAGTGGCTGCACGTTCTTATGCTACAAAGGTTCAGTCTGAAAAAGGGTTTTTGGCGCCTTCACAGTCCGACCAGGTGGTAAAGAGGGAGATTAACGACGGTAACTGGCAAGCAGCTGTTGATGCAACGAGTAGGAAGGTAATGTTGCAGGGTGGCTCCCCGATTAAAGCTTGGTATTCTTCTACTCACGGCGGATACATTCTTAGTTCCGGTGAAATTGGATGGAATTCTACTTCCTGGACGAAGCATGCTACAGACACGACTTCCGGTTCTTCGGGCAGTTTCTCTGATTTACAATCTCAGGCTTATGATAAGGCTTCACCGTGGTTCTATTGTGACTGGGGATCAAGGTCCCAATATAATAAAACAGCTTGGCTAAAAAGTTCCGAGGTTGCCGATATTGTAAATGTTCTGTTGTTAGCATCACTTGATTCGTCCGCACGTGACCATCTTTATCAGGTAGACAAACCAAATCCGGCAGGGACTGACACTTGGAATGAGGATAAAGTCAGGCAAGAGGTAGCTGCCCGTGGCGGAAGTCCTTTCTCCTCGATTTCTTCCGTCTCTGTTTCGGCCGATTTTTCAGGGGGCAAAGTGTCAAATATTACTTTGACAGGGGATGCAGGCTCACATTCTTTTCCCGGGTCGGATTTTAAGACTTATTTTAATTTAAGGGCGCCTGCTAACCTTCAGATTGTTGGGCCACTTTATAACGTGGAACAGAAGTAGGGCATTAGATTTATCATTTAACATTTTTCATTTACCATCTATTTAAACATTTGATTATTGATCAATTGATAAATGAGTAAAAAAGACAGCCTGTTTCTCGCACTGCTCAAAATGAAAAATATATGTCAGATGTTAAATGCTAGTTGGTAAATATTTCTCTTGCCGGACCTTTTCTTTTAAATTGGGCAATGTAACAATTGAGCAATTGTGACATTTGTTGTTCGTTATAAACTTTCCCGGGCTAAAGCCTGGGGTATTTTCTTTCTCGCTCAAAATAAATTCCGTATTCTAATCTCCCTTTTTGGTGTTTTGGTGCTGACAAAGTTTTTTGTGGATCCAGATTTGGGTTGGAATTTAGTTATGGGAAGGGAATTTTTTAGGTTTGGAGAAATAGGCGGGCCTGATCATTTTTCCTGGACGATGCCTGGTTACTCTTGGCCAAATACTTATTTGGGGTACCAGATTATTTTTTCTTTTCTGTTTGATAACTTTGGATTTTTGGCCACGGCGATATTTTTTGGAATGGTTGGATCGGCGGCGATTTTGATTTTGATTCCCAAACGCATACCGGGAATTGCGATTTTGGTTTTACCGGTGGTTTTTGGTCTGGCGGCATCGATTTTGGGTTTAAGACCGCACAATTTAGACTTTTTGTTCTTTGCAATTGTGGTGAAGTTGATGGTTAGTCGGCGATTCGAATATAGGTTTTGGCCATTATGGTTTGTAATATTTTGTTTTTGGGCAAATGTTCATGCGGGATATTTTGTCGGTTTTGGAATTTTTGCTACTTATTTGCTGCTTACGACTATTGCTAAACAGCGATATTTGCGCCCCGGAATTTTTTTAAAACCCCTTGGCTTGATTACTCTTTGTTACTTGGCAACATTGATAACCCCTTTTGGTTTTTATACTTTTGGCAATCTAGTGACTAACTATGCAGGTTTCGATGGTTTTTGGAATATAGCCGAAAATCAGCCTACAATTTTATTTTTTCCACAAAGTATTTTGTTTACCCTTTCCGGTGTGCTTTTGGTTTGGGCATTAAAAAAGACGAAAGGCGATAAGTGGCCTTTAATACTGGTTTCGATTGCGGCTTTTATGTTAGCTTTTGTGTCATTTCTCTTTTTGGTTTATTGGACTATTTTGTTTGCGGTTTTGATGTTTGAAGTATTTGAGGGCTACAAATTGCCAAAGTTTATTTTGGTTGCAGGTAAAAGTTTTGTTGTGAGATTTTCGATTCTGGTAGCGGTTTTGGCTATTGCTCTTAATTTTGTGGCTAATTTACTTACGGGATATGATTTGCGCGAGCGCCTATTTTGGGATAATTATCCTGTGAATGCGCTTCGTTTTATGCAAAGTCATGGTTATACAAATAATGTTTTCAACAAATATGACTGGGGAGGGTTTGTGATTTGGCAGGCGCCACAAATGAAGGTTTTTATCGATGGGCGTATGACAGGCTGGCGGTATCCGGATGGCAGAGGAATTCTGGGCGACTATTTAAAGATAAGAAATGGTGATTGCGATCCACTTGCAAAATATGATGTAAGGGTTGTTTTGCTTGGAGCCAAAGATTCATTGAAATGCTTCGACAACTATAAAATTATTTATAGGGATAACACAGCGAAAGTTTTGGTGAGGCACTAGGTTCTAGGAATAAGGTCGGTCCTTAGCGGATGGTACGTTAAGGACCGACCTTGAATTTGGCGGTTGGTGATTCGTGGATATTCTTCGCGTATAATGGTTTCGTGGATCCGAGTGTTCCGGTAACTAAAAACCCATTTTCGACATATGCTATAAACCCCATTGGGGTTACATTTGAAAGCCAGGAGGCAGGAGAAGAGATAGTCTTGCTGTTAAGGGCCCACATTGTGACTTTGATTCCTTCGATTATTGCTTTTGCATTTTTGACCTTGCTTCCTGTTTTGATACTGGGAGCCTTGGGATTTTTTCAAATACCGATTGCCAGTTTGCTGGGGCCAACACAGTTTCTTTTGGTTTTGATATTTTGGTATATGTTGGTTTTTGCCTATGGGCTTTACAGGTTCATTTTTTGGTACTTTAACGTTTATATTGTGACCAACGAGCGGATTATTGATTTTGATTTTAAGGGAATTCTCAATAAACAAGCGGCATACGCCAAGCTGCAGCAAATCGAAGATGTTTCTCCGAAAATGATCGGGTTTTTCAGTACATTCTTTAATTTTGGGGATGTTTTTATCCAAACAGCCGGTGAAAGCCAAGAGTTTGAATTTGCTAAAGTGCCGCATCCGGATGCCGTGGCAACCAAGATTTTGGAAGAGGTGCGCAAAGAAGAGTCTGAAGCGCCGGGGGAGATACATTAATGCCAATTGAAAGCGTACCCAATTTACTTGCCGGTTTTAATCTTGGGGCAGGCTTTGGGGCAAAGATTTTTGCCGTGCTTTTTGTGATTTTTTATGTTGTGTTTGCGCTTATACTGTTTAGGCAGATACAGTTGATGGACAGATCCTTGCCGACACAAATTGCGCCATTTTTGAAATTCATCAGTATTTTGCAAATTGGGATAGGACTGGCGTTTTTGTTCGTGGTTATCGGGGCTTTTTAGCATGCAAGATACAACTGCCAAATATAAGTACCAAGTAGAGAAGATCGTTGGTAAAAAAAGCGACGGGGTGGGGTGTGGGGTTTTTCATAAAAACGTTGTTTTGCCGGATGGCAGTGACGGATTGGCTGTTGGTTGTGTGCGGGTTGCCGGAGACGGGGATCTGGACGAAATCACCCAAGATATTTTTAATTTTGAAGTGACAATTTTGGAGAATTTGGGCGGCGATGGGATTTTGGAGCCGCTTAAGGGCATTTATCCTAAAGTTGTGGCTTATGTAGGCGAGCGGAAGCTGGAGGTTAGCTTTGTTTTGGGGTTTTTCTATAAAGGCATTTGTTATTTGCTAAGGGGAGGGGAGGATCTTGTTGTTCAGGTTTTTGACCCTCCGCAAAGTTCGCAATTGGATATTAAAGCAGGTTCGGGAAAGCTGGAAGACAATCAAGTTTACATGATGGCCACCAAAACCTGTGTCGAACTTTTTGACTTTGGTGTTTTGACAGAAGGCGAAGCAGAATTGCCCGAGGTCATAGACGGGATGGCGACCGAGATAACGGCCATGGAAAATAGTGCCGATATCGGCGCCGTTTTTGTCAAAGTGACAAAAGATGATCGTACACCGGAAGACGAGGTACTGATTATGGAGGGAGAGGGGACGGAGGATGTAGCAGGTAAAGAGGGAGAAGAAGATTTAGAGGTTCGGGAGGGGAATGGTGATGTTGTGGAAGTGTTGTACGAGAAACAAGAAGAAATGGCAGTTTTGGATGCGGGTGTGGAAGAAGGAACAGCGGTTGGTAAGAGCGGAGGCATAGTGGGAAAATTCAAAGGTATTCCACGAATTGTTGGTAGGATTTCGGGAAGGATTGTTAAGGAAATTAAAGGGGTATTTAAAGGTGACAGAAGGGCCATTGGCAGTTTCCGTAAAAAGTTGGTTTTGATTGTTATTGTTGTTGTTTTGGTTTTGGGCGTTTCTGTGGGATTGGCGATAAAAAAGAGAAATGACGGGGTGCAGATGGCGGAATTTAAGACCCATTTTGAAGCGGCGAACAGAAAGTTTGACGAAGGGGCTTCGTTAATTGAACTGAATAAATTCCGGGCCAGGGAGATTTTGGTAGAAGCCCAGAATGAAGTGCAAAAGGCATTGGCAATTACCGAGAAGGACTCGGAGGCGATGAAACTTGCCTCTGATATCGAATCCAAACTAAAGGACGCAGATGTAGCCAATACCACGATTTTTGAAACAGTTGGAGATGTTTCGGAAAATATTAAGTCGCTTTCCATTTCCGGGAAAAGCCTGGTTGCGGTCGGAAACCAAAAAGCCTATCAGGTTAGCACCGGCGGCGGCGTAACTGATTCGATTTCCGATTTGCAAAGTACAGTGGCCGGGATTGTTTTTGACAGCAAGCTTTATTGGATAGATTCTGCCGGTGTTTGGCGGGAGGAATTGGGCGGCGGCACTAAAAGCAAGGTAGTGGGCAAGATTGCGGCGATGGATATTGGGGTGTTTTTTGGGAACATCTATCTTTTGAAAAATAACCAGGTGGCCAAAATTGTGCCTGTCGAAAATGGATATGCGGATCCATCCGATTATTTACAAAACGCCCAAAGTTTCAAAACCGGTTCCCGAATGGCGATTGACACCAATATTTGGGTAACAAATGGTGACAAGATTTTGAAATTCAACCGGGGCAAGAGCGAACCCTTTGAGATTGCGGGGTTAAGCGGCAAAATTGGCGAACTCGGACCAATCTATACCGATGGGAGCCTGGGTAATTTGTATGTAATAGATAAAGTTAATTCCGCGCTTTTGGTTATTGATAAAGACGGAAATTACAAAAAGACGCTGCAAGCCAAACAGCTTGTCGATGCAACGGATTTGGTGGTCAATGAGGCTGAGGAAACGGTTTATGTGGCGGTGGGGAGCAAGATACTATCAGCTTCGCTTAAATAATCAGTGAGTCGGTGAGTCAGAAGATCTGTGAATCAGTGTGTTCAGTGACGGTCAGTGAGAAAATTAATTACAGCAGTCACTGAGACACAGAATCTCTGAATTTACTGGCATACTGACATACTGATACACAGACTCACCGATTATTATTGTAATTTAGCCTCAAATTTGCTACAATTTGTTCTTGTTCTCTAGTAAAATTAATTTTGAATCAAGCTTTGCTTGTTCAAAATTTTCCTCTGAAGGGAAAGGGAATATCGAGAAAAGCTTTTAGCTTTTCTCCAAGTAATCAAGGGGGTGTATTGTTTCGACAGTACAGCACTTTAAAAACTGCAAGCCGAATATGATTCTAAGGTGCGTTAGGCCTTGAATTAAACTTAAGTGCTAAGAATAAAGCACAACAGCTGTTTGCTGCCTTAACCGGTAGCCAACAGTTTGCTTTTGCAGCTGCATAAGTAGTTTGCATAGCACGTCCATTTAGTTTTTACTCGGTGAAATTATTTGGGCGACAACTTAGCCGGGTGTAGCTACAATCGTGTGATCACCGGTTGTAGCGAAATTTAGATCTTTACCTGAATTTGCTTGTTAATCAGCTTAAAATTCAGGCGAGAAACAATTGACTAACTACGCTTGTAGATGTTTTTAAATGTGGTTGTTCTGTACCCGGCTCACAGCCGGCACCTCCACACTTCGCTCTGCTACGCAGAGCTTCGCGTGGCAAGCCACAATTTTTTACCAATATACATTTTGGTATCAGTTTTTGGAAGAAGTGTGTCCCGCGAAGCTTTAGCGTAGTGGGGCATCCTGGTAGAATTATTTAGTGCATTACGTATATATCTTGCGATTGACCGATGGGCATTATTACGCTGGATCAACGGCGGATCTAAAAAAGCGTTTTGCAGCTCATAATAGAGGTTTCGTTTCTTCAACAAAATCTAGAGTTCCAGCAAAACTGGCTTTCTACTGTGCGTTTGAAAACAAAGCAAAGGCGGTTGATTTTGAGCGGTACCTCAAGAGTAGTTCAGGCTTTGCTTTTAGGAATAAACGTTTAATTACTAAATAAGCTTTTTTGGGTTGGTTTTTGTGAGGTTAAGCAAGCCTCGTGCTATTATAAATTCATGCCTATTGGTGGACAAGAGACGATATCTCCAGCTGTTAAAGAAAATGTCGTAAAAAGAACTTTTGAGAGGGTAAAGACTCAGGGTCAAAGGATCGCTGAAAAATTAAGAACGAGACGGCGCGAAATTAATGATGATCCAGGCACACCAAATATTGATGAGGCAGCGGAAGGTGCTTTGCAGGGGTTGGCAATGCCCGAAAAAGTTTCGGTTGATAGGGTAGAGACTTCTGATAAACGTGGATTAGATGCATATAAAACAAAACCATTTGATATTGAAAAATTTAGATTAAAAATAGAAGAGTTAGGTTTGGGAAAACCTGAAGATTTAGTAAACCGTTCTGCCACTTCAGAAAATTTAGTAGGAAGCGGAGGAAATGGGAGTGTTTTTAGTATTCCCGGTATGGAGGGTTATGTCTTAAGAGTTCCCAATGTAAGAACTGATATGGATACATCAATAGTGGTTTTGGAATCAGTTGAAGATAAATTTTCTGAATTAAATTTAGGGCAAGCTGTAGCGAAATTAGGGATTTGCAAGATACTAAAAGAACAGAAAGGAATACCTGCCGGTGTACCTTATGGCGAGATTAGGAGAAGTGGAGGTAGGGAAGCGGAGCAAATTTATAGTTATGCATTAGAAGCTGCTGCTTCTATGCCTCAGTCTGCCTACGATAATCTTGCAGAATTATTTGCATTTCTGAATAAACAGCGTCTTAGTTTCGACCCGTCAAAAGCTAACAACTTGTTAATTGACCAGGATGCACAAAGATTTAATGTTGTAGATTTAAACCCGACACCAGAGGGTAGGGATCCAAACAATAACTTTAGTTATATGGTTATTGCTCAAATGGACAATGCTTATTCTCACAGGGTGGACGATCTCCGACTAGAACCGAAGCTGGTTGCTTTTAGAAAGACTATTCTTTTGAAAGCCTTTGAAGCAGCTATAAAAGCTAAATTGCCAATTCCAGAGTTGGATGATTCGTCTCTTGAGTACTCTTTTACGTTATCTGGTATGGATGGACAGTGGCCTGCTTATCGAGAGCAGCTTAAAACTTAGTCTTTTGCGCCGCGGATGGCGCGGTTGACATCACGGTCGACAGTTTCTTTTTTTAGTTTGGCGCGTTTGTCGTATTTGGATTTGCTTTTACCGAGAGCCAGTTCGACTTTGGCGAGGTTTTTCTTGATATAAATGGCCAATGGGAACAAGACCATGGCGCCGCCGGAGGTTTTTCCTTGAAGATTCATGATTTGTTTTTTATGGAGAAGCAGTTTACGGTCTCTTCGGGGATTGACCAGCTTTTCGGTGCCCACCCAAGGTGTGATGTAAGCATTTTTAAGATAGACCTCGCCGTTTTGGATTCTGGCAAAGCTTTCGGAAAGAGAAGCGCGACCGGAGCGGATTGATTTAATCTCGGCGCCACTTAACATAATGCCGGCTTCCAGCTTTTCGATGGTTGTGTATTTAAAGCGAGCTTTGCGGTTGAGAATACGCATATAGTTAGAGTCTAGTGGGATAATAATAGCAAAATGAGTGTCATTCTAGATTTATTTTTCCCTAAACGATGTGTTTCTTGTGGCAAGATTGGTGCTTATTTGTGCTCCACTTGTTACCTAAAAGTAGAAATGGTAACTCATCCGGTTTGTCCATACTGTTTGCGTCAGGCCGTTGGCGGCCGGGTGCACCCTAGGTGCAAAAAACCATACGGGTTGGATGGGCTGGTTATTGCCTGCCGGTATAAAGGACCAGTTAAGTTGCTTATCCGCAAGCTTAAATATAAATGGGTAAGCAATATCCGAGATGTGCTGATAGAGCTGCTTGTTGCCAACATTTCCAGGTTTGATTTACCCAAGGATGCTTATTTGGTGCCGGTGCCGCTTCATCCCCGGAGAAAAAAGTGGCGGGGTTTTAACCAATCGGAATTACTGACCCTGGAACTTTGCAGGAGATTTGATACAAAAGGGGTAGATGTTTTGGAGCGGGTGCGGGATACGAAAAACCAGGTTGGTTTGGCGGCGAAGGAGAGAAGGGTGAACACGAGAGACGCGTTTGAAGTCAAAGTCAAAGGGAAAGTAAAAAGCGAGAGATACATTCTTGTCGATGATGTTTATACGACCGGGGCAACGATGAAGGAGTGTGCAAAAGTTTTAAAAAGAGCCGGGGCAAAAGAAGTGTGGGGTATGGTTGTGGCACTGGGGTAAGGCGAGTGTGTAATCGCAGAACTGCGCTGATCTTTACGCAGAACCACGCAGATCTGATAGAATTACTAAGTTTTGGAGGGGTCGCATAGTTGGTCCATTGCGGGGGATTGCTAATCCCCTGAGCCATTAAAACGGCTCACGAGGGTTCGAATCCCTCTCCCTCCGCTCGTCGAAACTAAACTTTGCTCATCACGAAATTTGCCTGCAAATCTCGTTTATCGCAAGTTTGTTTCTCCTCTTCAAAATTGCTACGCAATTTTGGGGAATCGCATTAAAAGTAAGGGTACGGAGGCGTCGCATAGTGGTTTAGTGCGGTAGTCTTGAAAACTACTTGGGTCGCAAGACTCACAGAGGTTCGAATCCTCTCGCCTCCGCAATTAGCTAGCGCTATTCCAAGGGTTTGATGCCATTAAATGTTGCGATTAATATTTCTACTTTTAGGCTTGGTTTGATTTTTTTTAAGGCGTCTGCCAATTTTTGGGCATTGTTTTTGTGTGTTTTCTCTGAATTGTCTTTGCCATAGGCTCCGCAATCCTCGTGCTCGTATATTAAAACTTCGTCGGGATTGTGTAGCTTGAGAGAAATTGCCGCGTTGTTTTTTACATCTCTCAAATCTTTTGAGGCTCCTGCCCAGGATATACGGTCGAATTTTCCAAAGAGGCCGCGCTTTTTTAAATCATCGTCTATCATTTTTTGGAAGCGAAGATCGATACAATGAATAGCAAGTGCTTGGGCTTTGTGCATTTATCCGGTTATGGTAGCAAATCGGCTTGGCTGCGACAATTTGTCTACGATGACCCTCGTTATTGCCAGATTTGAGTCGATATCAAGTGCTGTGGCTGAAAGGTCTTCCGCATTTTGTTTGCTCCTGTCGAAGATAAAAAGCCGTGTTGGATGATGAAGTCTTAGAGATATTTTCAGATTATCCCAGATGGATTGATCTGTGGCGGAGAGTGTATAAGGTCGGGCGATCTTATCGTAATCGTTTGCAAGCCCTAGCTCTGCCATTGTTTGTCGGGTCGCTTTTACAATATCTGGTTCACCTAGCTCAATAACCACTGCGGGGCATGTGTGTCTTTTTCTTTGTTCTCTGTTTAAGTGCAATAAGTTGTAACGGTAATCAACATAGGGATTTAGATCATGAAGAGTAGCGCCGAGGCTTTCTAAATTATGGTGGTGTGCTTGGTGGGGTTCGTTGCCATTTACATAAAGACCGTTTGCTTTATAAAATCCACAGTCTTCGTGGTCTAGAGCTTTGACAACGCTTGGATTTTGTTTATACACATCATCTAGAAATCCGGTCGAATTACCGGATGCGCCTGCGGATGCGTATACATGATAGGTGCCTTCCGAGTAACCGCGGCGTGCCAGCCATAATGCGTTTCCTTCTCTTGTACGGAAATCGATACATTCCAGAATAAGTGGAGCAGCTTGTCTTAGATCTTCAACGGTCAACGTTCTTTCTGTCATTTACCTCCTAAAAAAGAGCCTTGGGGCTTTTTGCCTCAAGATCTCTTGGCGGTTATGTTAGCACGTGCGAGTTTGGAAAGGCAATACAAGTCGAAACGGATTAATCAGCGAACAGGGTGAGGCAGGTGATGGATGGTTTTTATTTGATAAGAGTAAGCAGTTTTATTTTTGTAAACTTTTTCGGGTTTTTTGGGTCCGGTAATACCAACTGTCACGGCAGGATTAAACATTTGGTTGAATGATTCTTTTTTACCCCATTTCAAGCTAAGGATTGCTGGGTTTATCCGGTCTTCTGGCAGGAACCCGCCTTTTACCAGTAGGTTCCGGACAAGATCGTCTGTACCTTTTAGGTCTGGTTTCCAAAACTTTTCTTTATAGTCGAAAGATTTAATAATTTGTGTAGAACTTGGTTGGGATACTGAAAAGGAAGAGACGATGATAGTACCATCGGATTTGACTTGTGCCGGTAAACCAAATACTGCTGTTTTAAGGAGGTTGACTGCTTCCTCTATGTTTGGTATCCGTTGCATTCTGCCGGCAAATGCGTAAAAGTTTTCTTTAACCCCTCCGAAAATATGAGGAAGTTTTTCGTTGAGCTCGCCCAAGACTCCTGTACCTTGCAGAATAGAAACGAGTTGTTTGGTGAAATCCGCATACCCAAGAGCTTCGAGTTATGCTTTGGCTATTTGCCTATAGAGATCTTTTGGTGATGGCTCTCTTTTTTCTGTAAGAAATGCATTTATATCGTCAAACAGCTTTTCTGAATTTTCTGGCATGCATGGATTATATTAAATTTCCAGTGTTATTTGTATAATTTTTTTGATAAGTTGCAACTGTGGTAAACTAATTTTGTAGATAAATGCCCAACTTCCAAAAAAACAACACGCATATTGATCACCATACCGGTAGGATAATTTCCAAAGAAGAGTTGGATGCCAAAAGGCAGGCGGCGCTGGATGCCAAGAGCATTTTTGTCTGGAAATCGCCGGTGCATATTTACAAAGAAAGATCCAGAAAATATTTCACGCAAGTTGCGCTTTATGCACTTGTTGCAATACTGGCCTCGATTGCCTTTGGGGAAATAATGCTTGTCGGGGTGATTATCGCTGTGGTTTTTGTGGTTTATGTGCTGGCGACGGCAATTCCGGAAACAGTGGAGAATAGGGTTAACAATATGGGAGTGATTACCGGCGGCAAAATTTATCTTTGGGAAGATTTGGATTCCTTTTGGTTTGACAAGAAAGACGATACCAGAAGACTGATTGTGCAAACTTATCTAAGGTTTCCAACAAGACTCATTATTATTTTAAACGAACAGATCTCGGACAGGGCGCTCTTGGAAGTATTGGAGCGTCATTTACATTTCCATGCAGGTCCGGTGCACACGGTTTTTGATAAGTGGGCGATAAAGCTGCAACGGAAGATACCCCTAGGATAATCGCAGAACTACGCAGAACATTACGCGGAAAAACGCAGAAGTGCGGAGGCGAGAGGACTCGAACCCCTGATCAGGTTACCCCGATATCGTTTTCGAAACGATTGCAATAGCCACTATGCGACGCCTCCAGTTATTTATTTTTAATGTAATACTTAATCATCTCCAAATGGTCGAAGGCAAATTGTTCCGAACTTGGAAGAGCATCTAGATCGAACCATTTTTGTTCAACTGATTCGTCATCTGGCTCGCCAACTTTCTCAACGGCGTCGCAGGTATAGACAAAAGGTACGTTTTGTCTGTCATCGTTAGGCCTGTTGGGCTCGTCGATTATTTCCAGTAGTTTGATGTTTTCAACTTTCCAACCGGTTTCTTCCATAACCTCGCGATGTACTGCTTGTTCTAGAGTTTCGTCTCTTTCTAAAAATCCACCAACAATGCCCCATTTGCCGCCTTCCAAAAGTCTAGCCGCTCTTTTTACAAGTAGCACTTGGTTATCTTTTAAGACAATGGTGTCGGCAACTATGTGTCTTAAAGACGCCTTATTACCATTTTCAAATTTACAAGTTATCATTGTGCGCCCGAAGGGACTTGAACCCCCAATCGCAACCTCCGCAAGGTTGTGCTCTATCCAATTGAGCTACGGGCGCGCTTCGCTTGCGCGCAAGTGGTAATTATATCAGTTCCCAAGCTAAATTATGTGCTAAAATCGGCCAAACATGCTAGTCAAAAGAATATTTTCTGCAGGGGGAATTGTTGTTAAGGATGACGGCGGTCCAAAAATAATGGTGACCCAGCATTCAAAACATTTGGGTTGGGATTTTCCTAAGGGCCATGTGGAATCCGGTGAGGCGGTGGAGGCAGCGGCTTTGCGCGAAGTTCAGGAAGAAACGGGTGTAATTGCCGAAATTATTGAGAAAGTTGGCAGGTCGGAATATTTTTACAAGGAAGGAACGGAAAAGGTTTTTAAAACTGTAATCTTCTTTTTAATGAAATACGTTGGGGAAGGGGAAGCAACAACAGCTTGGGAAGTTTCGGAAATGGTTTGGTTAGATCCTAAAGATGTAGAGAAGAAGCTGAGTTTTAAGGGAAGTAAAGAGGTGTGGAAAGTGGCAAAAGATAAAGTTAAAGGACTTTAACGTCGTATTTTTTGATCTTGGCGTCGGTTGTAATAAGGGTTAGATTTTCGGATTTTGCTTGGGCGATTAAGATTCTATCGAAAGGATCTTTATGAATAGGGGGTAGTTTGTCGAGTTGGATTATGTGATTCATGTCTATGTTTAAAATCTCGAAACTAGATTTTTCAAGGCAATTTCGCAAGTTAGTTTTTAGTGGAAGTTTTCCTGTTTTGTCCTTGATGCTAATTTCCCAGAATGTTGCGGTACTTACAATCACTGTTATGGTAGGGTCTTCTAATATCTTGCGAACATAGTCCTTTAACTTGTTTTTTTCGTCAAGTGACCAGAGAAAGATATTCGTATCTAAGAGGTATCTTTGAGAATTACTCACCGTAGAAGAGCTTGTTTATCTCTTCGTCCTCGTCATTAAAATTATCAGGAACGTGAATTTTACCTTTTAATAAGCCAAGTTTGCGAGGTTTCAGGGACTCTTTGTGGATGACAAGATCCACTAGGGGTTTGCCTGCTTTGGCTATGATAACATTCTCACCGTTTAAGGTTTTCTCGATGAGCTTTGAGAGGTTTGTTTTTGCTTCATGGATGTTGACTATTTGTTTATTCATATTAGCTAACTTAGCTAAGTATAAGCGATTTTTTGGTGTTGTGTCAAGATTTGGTAGAATTGTGAAGCCGCAAATGGAGAGGTCGCATATACAGAGCCCCTTCGAGTACTCAGGGCTATAGCATGCGCTTCTCGCCCCGCGATGCGGGGCTGCGAAGCTAATGTGGTCTAGTGCGCAGGGATAGTTTTAGAGGAGAGGTCGCATAGTGGCCTAGTGCGCAGCTTTGGAAAAGCTGTATACCCGCAAGGGTATCGAGGGTTCAAATCCCTCCCTCTCCGCTCATGGATACTTTGATAAAGTTTCAAAATGATGTTGATCGGGCTCTTTTGGTGATGAAAAATGCTTCGGAATGGTTGGAGCAAAGTGGCAAAAAACCCAATAAGTGGTGGCAGTCAAAAAATATGAACAGAGCCTTTATGCTCAAACACGCGGAGCCTGAAGAATTTTTCGTTGCTATTGTTGATGGGAAACTGGCGGCATCGGTGATATTGCAGGACAATGAGCGTAATCAGAGCTGGAAGAGTATAGATCGCCTACAGAAGAAATCAGCTATTTATGTTCATTGGCTTGCAGTTGTGAGAGAATTTTCTGGTAGAAACTTACCTAAAGAGTTTGTAGACTTTGCGGGTAAACAAGCAAAAAGACAGAATTTAAAGTTGTTAAGGCTAGACACAGATGCAAACGAGGGAAAATTGTGTAAACTCTACGAAAACTTGGGTTTTGTGCTGATGGGAGTGGAGCAGGAGGGCTCACATAAAACGGCTTTTTATCAGAAAGCTATCTAATACAGCGGCATTTAAAACTTTGATTCGGGGTTGTTAAGTGATATATATCTAGTGCCATGATAGACCAGGTAGACGAGATTAAATCCAAAATCGATATTATCGAAGTAATTTCAAGCTATATTCCGCTGAAGAAAATGGGTAGGAATTTGGGAGGACTGTGTCCTTTTCATGGAGAAAAAACGCCTTCTTTTATGGTTTCGCCGGAAAGGCAGAGCTTTAAATGTTTTGGCTGCAGCGAAGGCGGCGATGTTTTTACATTTTTGGAAAAGATCGAAGGCTGGGATTTTCGCGAAACCCTGGAAGAGCTGGCCAAAAGAGCGGGGGTAAAGCTAACGGACCAGAAAATTAGCCGTGGTTCCAAGGTGCGGGAGAAGCTGATTGATATCAACAATCTTGTTTCCAAATTCTACAGCCATATACTGGACAATCATCCAAGCGGGAAAATTGCGAGAGACTATTTGGCGAATCGCGGAGTTGATGAAACTCTTTGGAAGAAATTTGGTTTGGGATATTCGCCGGATGGTTGGGAAAATACTTATAACTTTTTGAAAAAGCGCGGTTTTGGGGAGCCGGATATAGCGCTTTCGGGACTAGTTGTTGGCCGCGAAAGAAATGCGGGGAAGAATAGTTTTTACGATCGATTCCGCGGCAGGATTATGTTTCCGATTAAAGACAGCCGGGGCACAATACTGGGTTTCTCCGGAAGAGTATTAAAAGATGCCAAAGAGGCAAAGTACATTAATTCTCCGGAAACTCCAATATTTAATAAGGGTAGTTTGCTTTTTGGCCTTGATTTGGCAAGGACGGCGATAAGAGATAAGAATGAAACGGTTTTGGTGGAAGGCGAATTTGATGTAATTTCGGCTCATAAAGCGGGGGTAACAAATACTGTCGCTTCTAAGGGGACGGCGTTAACCGAAAAACAGGTGGCAACAATTGCCAGGTTATGCGAAAACGTGGCGCTTTGTTTTGATATGGACTTGGCGGGAGATGCGGCAAGCCGCCGGGGGGTAGAGCTACTGGACATGGCCGGGCTGACAATAAAAGTTGTGCGGCTGAAAGGCGGTAAAGATCCGGATGAACTGGCCCAAAAGGATCCCAAAGAATTTGAGCGCGCCATAACCCAAGCCGTAAACGTTTACGATTATCTGATCGATTCGGCGTGTGAGCGGTACGATGCAAAAACGGCCGACGGTAAAAAGAAAATTGGCAGGGAGGTGTTGCCGGTTATTGCCAAAGTTACTGACGATTTGGTGCGGGGTCACTACGAAACTAAGCTGGCCAAAATTTTGGGCCTTGATGTGACGCTAATAAGTCAGGCTGTTGCGCGTAAGGAGGGTAATGTAGTTGGAGCAAGGGAATCCAGCTTGGAAGTTGTGACGGTAGATTCCGGCAATCATGTTTTAGATGACTATTTCTTGGCTCTTTTTCTGGCGGGGAATGAGGTTCTTTCCAAGGTTATAAGCAAGCTCAATGTCGACGATTTTGAAAACGATGATGCTAGGGGTTTTTGGAAGGCCGTTCGTGATATAATCAGTGATTCAAAACCCGTAAAGACAGCCGATTTACTATCCCTGTTGCCTAAGGAGTTTGCAAAGTTCGTCGATCGTCTTTATTTTATTAATATTAGCCCGTCGGTTTTGGAAAAGGACCGTTGGGTCGAGGAGATATTGAAAGTCGCTGATAGGATTAAGAAAAAATCGCTTTCGCGAAAAATGAGGGGAATTTCCGAGGAATTGAAAGTTGCCCAAGAAGATAAAGATGAGGCAAAGTTAAAGTTGCTTTCCAAGAAGTTTGATACGATTTCCCGACAGCTCGAAGAGAAAAATACGGAGTCAGGGGAAGAAAAGTTTAGTACTTAATTTATCATATGGGAAGAAAAAAGGCAGAAGCCACCACAGTTAAAAAAGAAAAAGCGATAAAAGAAGTTTCCGAGTTTGCGGAAAAAACGCCGCCGCCGGTTCCGGCCGATGTGAAGTTGGACCTTAAAAAGCTTATTAAACGCGGCCGGGATCAGGGTTTTATTACCCAGGACGACATTTTGGCAGTCTTCCCCAAACCTGAAGAGCATATAGAGGAGATCGACGATCTTTATTACAAGCTAATAGATGAAAACGTTGATGTTTTTGACACGACGGAAATGGAGTTGGCCGATGCTTCCAAGCCTTTATCCGAACTTGAGAAAGAACTGGAAGGTTTAAATACGCTTGAAGAGGGTTATCTTTCGGATCCGGTGCGGATGTATTTGCGCGAAATTGGGAGAATCTCACTTTTAACATATGAAGATGAAGTTGCGCTGGCTAAGCGTGTTGAGAAAAACGATAAAAGGGCCAGGGAAAGGCTGATTTCGGCTAATTTGAGGCTGGTTGTTTCTATCGCCAAAAAATATGTTAACCGCGGTTTGACGCTTTTGGATTTGATCGAGGAAGGAAATATCGGTTTGATGAGGGCTGTAGAAAAATACGACTGGACACGAGGTTATAAATTCTCGACTTATGCTACGTGGTGGATTCGTCAGGCTATCACCCGGGCGATTGCCGATCAGGCAAGGACAATCCGTATTCCGGTCCATATGGTGGAAACGATTAATAAATTCAACAGGATCTCCCGAAGGCTGATGCAGGAATTTGGCAGGGAACCAATGCCGGAGGAAATTGCTAAAGAAATGGAAATTGGAGTCGAAAAAGTGCGCGAGATCATCAAAGTTTCCCAAGAACCGGCCTCGTTGGAAGCACCGGTGGGAGAAGAAGAAGATTCCCGTCTGGGTGATTTTATTCAAGACGCTTCAGCTTCGCCTACCGACCAGGCGACCCAAGCCCTTTTAAAAGATCACATCCGCGAAACACTGGAGACTCTTTCGCCAAGAGAAGCAAAGGTTTTGGAATACCGTTTTGGTTTGGAAGATGGGAAACAGAGGACACTGGAGGAAGTCGGGAAAGAATTTGGAGTGACCCGCGAACGGATTCGGCAGATTGAAGCTAAGGCTATCCGCAAACTGCGACATCCCACCCGGGCCAAGAAACTGCGGGACTATCTCGACCTGGCATAATTTAGTAATCAGTGTATCGCTAAGTCAGTAATGATCAGTAAAACAGGAACGTCGGTGAAATCTGTAAGTTATATATTTTCAAATCACTGATTCACTGAATTCACAGGTTTACAGATATACCGACTCGCGGACTCACAGAATATTCTTTCTTGTTTGACAAAAATTCCGCCTCGTGGCAAACTGGGAAGGATGGGTTTTACGATTACCACCATTGTTGTTATTTTAGCTTTGCTTGTTTGCGTCTCGGCTGTTTACAATTCCTATTTGCTTCGAGGCGGAAAAATGGCTTTGAGTCAGGTTTACATTGCTCTCGGGATGGTGGTTTTGGTTTTTTCTCTAGTCCTTGGCGCGATGGATTTGAATTACCTCATTTTTAATGATTTGAAAGCCAGTGATTTGCTTTTTATGGGGGGATTTCTGCTGCTTCTTCTTGGGTCACTTCGGGTTAGGTCCTCTTTGAAATAATTTTCCTTTCTCGCTCTTTGTCATTCCCGCGTAAGCGGGAATCTAGTAGGAGAAGTTTCGCTTCGCGAAATTAGCCGAGTTCCAGATTCTCGATAGACAGTGTCCCTTCGAGTACTCAGGGCTATAGCCTGCGGTCCTTGCTGCGCTGCGGGCCTAACGGGTCGAGAATGACACAGTCAGAGATCCTTCGCTGCGCTCAGGATGACAGGAGTGAAGGGCTCAGGATGACAATGGTTCTCTTTTCGGCTAAACTATCTGGAACATGAAAGTGCTGAAGCGGGCGTGGAAGCGATGGCTGAAGATTGCACAGGTAATTGGGAATTTCCAGGGACAGGTGTTTTTGACGGTTTTTTATTTTGTGCTTGTTTTGCCGTTTGGAATCGGTGTGGCGTTTTTTTCTGACCCAATGAACATGAAAAAGGCTGGACGCGGCAGTAATTTTTCCAAATGGAAACATGAAGTCGATAGCTTGGAAACTGCCAGGAGACAGTTCTAAAAATAAATACCAATACTACCAATTACAAATGACAAATCAATGAATAATATTCAAATATTTTAATTTTCGAGCTTGTCGAGAAAATATGTGTTCATATTCTTTATTGATTGGTAGTATTTGACATTGGTATGTATTTGACTATTTGAAATGTATATCCTAGGAATCTCCTGTTTTTACCATGAATCGGCAGTTTGTTTGCTGAAAGACGGACGCGTTGTGGCGGCTTCGGCGGAGGAGCGTTTTTCGCGCAAGAAACATGATTCCGAATTTCCCAAGCTGGCAATCGAGTTTTGCTTAAAACAAGCGGGGATAACGGTCAAAGATTTGGATTATGTGGTTTATTACGAAAAACCTTTTTGGAAATTTGAAAGAATTTTACAGTCTACTTTGGCTTCTTACCCGTTTACTTCCCGTTTTTTTGCCAAGGCCATGGTTACATGGCTTGGGGATAAGCTTTGGGTTCGGAGCATCATTGCCGGGGAACTAAAAATAGATAGATCAAAGATTCTTTTTGTGCCCCACCATGTCTCGCATGCGGCTTCGGCATTTTACGCATCGGGCTTTGACCAGTCGGCAATCATGACTTTTGACGGAGTCGGGGAATGGACGACAACGACTTGGGGGGCGGGAAACGGAAATAACCTGAAGATAGAACAGGAAATTAGATTTCCTCATAGTTTAGGACTTTTATATTCGGTTTTTACGGCCTTTTTGGGCTTTGAGGTGAACGACGGTGAATATAAAGTGATGGGCATGGCCCCGTATGGAAAGCCTAAATATTTAGATAAGGTAAAAAAACTGGTTAAGGAATTTTCGGACGGCTCGTTTTTCCTGGATATGAGTTATTTTACATATCAGAAAAATCCCAACAAAGCATATAATAGGAAATTCGAAAAGTTGTTTGGGAAGCCAAGGCCTAGAGATTTGTATTTTTTTACAAAAACCTCCGGTTATCCGGAATACTTTGGAGAAAAACCTCATAACTACGAAGAGCTTTGTGATCAGAATCAGCACTATGCGGATATAGCCGTGTCCGTGCAGGCGTATACGGAAGAGGCAATATTAAAGTTGGCCAACTTTGTTCACAAAAAAACAAAAATGGAAAATGTTTGTATTGCGGGGGGAGTGGGGCTAAATAGTGTGGCCAACGGTCTGCTTTTGAAAAAGGGGCCTTTTAAACGGGTTTTTGTACAGCCGGCGGCCGGCGACGATGGGGCGTCTTTAGGGGCGGCCTTTTATGTTTATCACGCAATTTTAGGCCGGAAGCGGGTTTGGAAACAGGACAATTGTTATTTCGGGGCCGATTCTACCGATGCAGAAATAGAGGCATTTCTCAAAGAAAAGAAGATCAAGTATAAGAGGATTGAGTCAGAAGATAGACTAACGACTTATTTGGCTGATGAAATTTCTAAAGGGAAGGTGATTGGATTTTTTCACGGCCGGGCCGAATGGGGGCCAAGAGCGCTTGGTGCAAGGTCGATAATGGCCGACCCGCGGCGCGAGGAGATGAAAGAGGTGGTAAATACTAAGATTAAGTTCCGGGAACCATATAGACCATTTGCGCCTGTGGTTTTGGCTGAAAAAGCGGCTGATTATTTTGAACTTGGAAATTTGGAGCACCAGTATTTAACAAAATTTATGCTCGGGGTATTTCCGGTTAAGCAAAATAAGAAGAAAATAATTCCGGCAGTCACGCACGTTGACGGGAGCGGGAGATTGCAGACAATAACGGCCAAACAGAATGCGCGTTACTATAACTTGATCAAGAAGTTTGGCAAAAAAACAGGAGTATATGTGCTGATGAACACTTCTTTTAACCTTAAGGGTGAACCGATTGTGAATACTCCGCAAAATGCCTTTAGTACGTTTTTAAGGTCTGGTTTGGACATATTGGCACTTGAGAGATATATCGTGTTAAAGGAAGACGTGAAACACTTGGCAAAATCGGAGGGTTAAATTTAATGCATATTCGTATTATTAGCATCCATTAGTATATTTGCATCGTTATAAATGCGGTACTAATATACGAATTCATACTAATTATACTAATCCCTTGTGATACTCGTGGCGCCCGTGATAATCTTTATGGAATGTTAAAAGGATTTTTTAGCCGCGGCGGGGAAGCAGGGGAACTGATCCAATTTTTGTGGAAGGCCAAGCTTTGGTTTTTGATTCCGCTGGTTTTGGTGCTTTTGGTTTTTGGGTTGCTTCTGGTGTTTGCACAGGCAACAGGGGTTGCTCCCTTTGTATACACCTTGTTCTAGGGAGAGGTTTTTTACTGTTTAAGTAACAATTTCACAAAATTTCTTTTATTTTTTAAAGTATATATTTCTTTTTTGTTACATTCTTTGCTCACCCAAAGAACGTAACCAAGAAAGGGTGCCCAAGGCTGCGCAAGCTATTTGCTACTGTCTTTGCATTACGGTTACATGTTTGAAATCTACAAGTTGTAACAAAGAGTGGTTATTATCGGTGATCTCTCATAACGATGTTCGATCAGTAGTGCTTTTAAGCTTGCAACGACAGTGCAAATTACGCTTGCTTGCAATTGGGGATTTTTAACGAAAGAACAAAAAATAGGTGACAAGGGGATTTATTAATCACAATGAGTTTTACAATCTCTTTGGAAAAAGACATAATTCTTTCGTGAAGCGGAACTTGTTTGTACTTTTCACTTTTGTACTCTTTTGGCCGGTTTTTTGGGGCAAGGTTAATATTAACGGCCAAATGCTGGTCTCTTTAAACGGAATTTTTGGAGAAAACATTTCTTTTAAGCCAATTGGCGCGGACCAGTTACGGATTTATTACCCTTCTTTTAGCTTCACTGTAACAGAGCTTAAAAAGTTTAGGCTGCCTTTGTGGAACCCTTATTCTTTTGCGGGACAGCCGAATGTCGGGGAATTGCAAAGTGCAGTATTTAACCCGATTAATATATTTTCTTTGCTAATGCCCTTGAATGTTTTTTGGAATTTTTTGAGAATGGCTCCCAGTGTTTTGGCGGCATTTTTCATGTACCTATACCTTAAAAGGTTAAAGCTTTCGGAACTGGCGGCGTTTTTTGGGGCAATAAGCTGGGGATTCTCGCCTTTTATTTTGACTTGGGGTGAGGAACAGGTAATTACGCCATATGCGGTTATTTGGCTGCCGCTGGCCCTTTATGGGATAGAGGGTTTAAAGCAAAAAAAACCTAATGTGCAAAGGCTTAGCTTGGGGTTAATAGCATTTTCTGTCGCGGCCAGCTTGCTGGCCGGATTTATTCAACTGTCTTTCTACTTGGCGCTATTGCTTGTTTTGTATGGGCTTTTTGCCTTCGGATTTGTGAAAAAGTTTCTTCTGACAGCCGGAGCAGTTTTTTTTGGTGTTGGCTTGGTGGCTATCCAGCTGGTGCCGGCGGTTGAATTGTTTTTGAATTCCCCAAGATCTACCGTGACTTTAAGCGAAACGCTATATAAATTTTTGCTGCCTATTTATTCCATTGTCTCTTATCTGGCGCCGGATATTTTTGGCAGTCCGGCTACTTACAACTTCTTCCGGGAAGGGGCGGCTTTGTATTACGAAGGGATTTTGTATGTGGGAATAGCGGTTTTGATTTTTGCCATTTTTGCTGTCGGAAATGTTAAAGAGAGGCTGGTTGTGTTTTTTACTTCAGTGTTTTTTGTTTCTTTAATTTTAACTATCGACAGCCCGCTGGCCCGGGCTGTGATGGGCTTACCAATCCCAATACTTTCCAGCTCGATTGCCAACAGAATACTTTTTGTGCCGGCTTTTTGTCTGGTGGTGTTGGGAAGTATCGGGTACAACCATTGGTTGAACGGCAGAAACGGCAACATTAAAAAAGTCTTAGTTTATTTACTTATAATTTACTTAGCCCTTTTTCTACTGTCGTTTTTAGTTAAAACTTTCAGCCCCACAGACAGCTATGTAGATTTTTTTAATCGGACCCATGGCAATATCGCTTTACGCAACTTGTTGATTCCCTTTTTTGTGTTTTTGTTAACGGCTTTTCTAATTTTGTTTGCGGATATTGTGCCTAAGTACAAACGGTGGGGAGCAGTTTTAATTATCATAATTGCCGCTATACACACTTTTTATTTTGCTAATAAGTTTTTTAACTTTTCGGATCCGAAATTTGTATTTCCGCAGACAAAGGCACTGACCTTTTTACAGGAAAAACAGGGTGCTTCGAGGGTTTGGGCTCATGGGGATAATCGTGTGGAAAATAACTTTCCGCAATATTTCCAATTGAATTGGCCGGAAGGCTATAAATCGCTTTTCATCCGGTCTTATTGGGAACTGGTTGGGGATATGCAGAAACAACCGCTGAAGGTTCGTTCAAGAGCAGACGTCGGGCTTGGATCGCAAGGCCAAGTGTTTGAAAGTCTGGGGACTTCCAATAGAAGGCGACTGATTGATTTGGTGGGGGTGAAGTATATCGTAGGCAACAGTAAAAACAACAAGGTTTATGAGAAATATAATTTGGCAAAGGTTTTTGAAGACGGTGGCGTTGCTATTTTTGAAAACACCCAAGCGGTCCCCAGGATATTTTTAGCTTCAAACTATGAGGGCCCGCCCGATATTTACAGTAAGGACGAAGGACGAAGGACGAAGGACGAAATTGCAAAAATTGAGGCGGAGAGAAGAAAATTAATCCCAAATAAGCTAAGCGAACCAGACTTTGATTATCGCAACACAATTATTCTGGAAAAGCCTTCGCCGATTTCTCCGCAATTTGGGCCGGGGAGTGTGAAGATTTTAAAAGATGAACCGGGGGAAATTTTAGTTAAGACCAGCTCCACTGTGCCTAAGCTATTGTATGTTTCGGATAATTATTATCCGGGCTGGAAAGCGACTGTTGACGGCAATGAAACGGAAATTTTGCGTGCTAATTATACTTTTCGGGCTGTGCCTTTGACGCCGGGGGAGCATGTGGTGAGGATGGAGTATGATCCATGGTCGTTTAAAGCGGGGCTGATTATTAGTGTGGTGAGTTTGGGAGCAATTTTGGTCATGGTTCGAAAAATTAGTAAGCGGTGAGTCGGTGAGTCGGGAATATCAGTCAAGCCAGAATGTCAGTGAAACCAGTGAGTAAATTAGTCTGAATCACTGGGTTTACTGACCTTACTGATTTACAGATACACTGACTCACTGTTTATTTAAGCGCGAAGTCGACAATGAGGGTAATGGTGACTTCATCTTGGCCGGGTTGGATTGAGCTGGCCTTTTCTACCAGATCGGCACCGCCGATGGCGTACATGGGGCCTGGGACCGCGTAATCACCCTGTTCTTTGATAGAAGTGACATTGCCGATAGTGCGGTTGGCGGCGCGGGCTAATTCTCCGGCTTTGACCTTGGCATTGGCGACGGCATTTTCGCGGGCTTTGGATTTGGCAGAGTCCAGATCTTTGGTATCTACTTGCAAGTTGGGGCCATAGATATTGGCGGCGCCGTTTTGTGTAAATATTGCCAGCGCTTGGTCCGCTTTTTTGAAATCGCGGATAGTGATGCTAAGGTTTACCGAGTATTCGTTGGTAGGGGTGGGCCGGGGATACATCATGTTTTGGTAGGATTGTCCGGCTGACACATTTTGAGTTTGGATATCTTTTTTGCTGATGCCCAGCGCTTCAAGGGCACTTATCACTTTTGAGACTTTGGAATCTGTTTCTGTTCTTGCCTGATTAACGTCGGTGTTTTGACTTTGGAAAGCGGCGTTTATCGTGGCAACGTTGGGGACAGCTTTGGCGGTGCCGGCGGCGGAAACGGAAATTGTTTGGAGAGGTTTGGCCTGCCAGGGTTTGAGGTAAAAAGCACCAAAGGCGATAACGAGAACAACAATTGGCCAGATGAAGGTCTTAATTAGTTTTTCTTGGGAAGATTTTGGCACAAGATAATTCTATCATGATCTTGGAGTTGGAGGATTGAAGCCGGATTTCTAGCTTCTAGCTTTTGGGTTTGAGCTTTGTATGTGTTGGAAAACGGTTGTTCAGGTGTTAAAATTCCGTTTGTACTTAAACGTTCCGCGATAGCTCAATGGTAGAGCGTCCGACTGTTAATCGGCAGGTTCTAGGTTCGAATCCTAGTCGCGGAGCAAAGTAGGATGGGTGTTAAGATTCAAGAGGTAAGAGAAGGGTGTTTTGTGCGTTACAATAAGCTGTTTGTCTTTCAAAAAAAGGTTCGAAGTTATCGCCCTCAAAAAGTTGCACTGTTTTTCTTCTTTGGCTTTTAAAAACTTATTTGTGGCGTCTGTACAATCCAAAAAGAAGTTCGAAGCCTTTTTGCGCCATTCGAGGCTGTTTTCTTCAAGTTGCTTTTTAGCTTTTAAGATGTTTTTTCTTTCGACCTCTTTCTTCAGTTGGTAATTTTCGTAAACTTCTTCTGCGCTTTTGCTGTCCATCGGCAAGATCTTGCCCGCTATTCTCAGCTCAAAAAGGTTTTTAAGCTCTGTGTCTATTTGCCCTAGGCGTCGGTTCATAGATTCGAGTAGACTTTGCTTTTGTTCTTTCTTCTGCAAAAAGTCTTTGTTCATTTCTTCGAAAATAAACTCTGCCAAGTCTTCGCCAAGATCAATTCGCTTAACTGCTTTCTCGGCAAATTCCATGATTAGATCCTCGCGGTTGATACTTGGCTGGGTGCATTGTTTCCACCCGCCGTGGGATTTTGTACAGTGGTACAGGATATATTCGGCGTCCCTTTTTCTGTAGTGCTTGATTTTAGATTCGGCTGTGATTCGCAGAGTCTGACATTCTCCGCAATAAAATGGCAAACGCTTGAAAACGAATTTGTCCTTCAAATCTAAGCCACTGTGGGTGTGGCCTTTTTCTTGCGATCTGCTTCTAGCCTTTTGGACTTCTAAATAACCGAATATGGGCGAGTGTTTTCCATCGTATTTTTTGCCACGCCACCAGAAAGCACCTAGGTAAAAATCACTAAAAATAATTTTGCGAATTTCTTCTGGTGAAACTTTACCGTCGCTTTTTCCTATCAGGCCTTCGTCGTGAAGCCTGTCCGAAATTTCCTGGTAAGATAACCCTTGGTTGTACAGTTTTGGCATTTGGCGAACATAGGGTGCCTTGTCTTCATCTATATCAACAATTCTTTCTGGTTTTTCTTCTGTGCCGATATTGATGTTCCTGTAGCCGAGTGGGGCTTTGCCTGGCCATATTCCACGATTAGCTTTTTCGTCTAAGGCCCTCATTGATTTGCGGCGGGTAATTTTGGAAAAGAAGCCATTTATTGCTCCAAAGACTTCGCCAATCAATTCACCCTCCTCTGAATCGTCTATCATCGGTTGGGTTACAGCCACAACCTTGACCCCGAATTTTTTCAGAGCTTCTCTAAGAGTAATATATGCGAAATTTCCCCGAGCAGCTCTGTCTGATTCGGTCACTATCACGGCATAGATACTTTTATCCTCCTCACACCTGATTAAGAGGTCTTGTAGGGCAGGACGGTCTATGTTTGAGCCAGAGAAGCCTTCATCCCGATAAATTCCATTCGGAGCAACTCTTTTCGCGATGGAGAGCGCATGTCTTTTGCTTACATTTTCTTGATCCTCACACGATTGGGGATTTTGATCGTCGGTAGAAATTCTGCTATAGATAAGACAGTATTCTCTTGTTTCTTCAATCATATTTTTTAATGATTTTTTCTAAATCAACAATGCGATATAGGCGATAGTTATTCATGGGATGACGGACTGCTGGTAGTTTTTTTTGTTTATCCCATCTCCTCACGGTTTGTGTGCTTACCCCAAAAAGCTCTGCCGCCTCTTTCACCGTCACTAAACCTTTTTTCATGCCTAAACTTATATTAACATTATACATATCAATTTACAAGAAATAACTTTTCTTTTTGGTCAGTTTTTGTTGTTTGAACCCCTTCGTTATTTTCCGAAGCGCTTAGATCAACCAGGGCGTAGGCAAAATCCATCAAATTGGTGTAGGCTCCTTCAAGTTCTGTTTCTGACAACTCTCTGCCAATTCTTTTTGAGAGTATGCTTTGTAATTTTTTTGCAGATTTTTCAGATAGTTTCATCGTATTCCCTAACGTTCTTTGTCAAATAGTCATAATATTTCCTGGTTTTGAGCAAGTTCTCATCCTTTTTTAGCTGTATGGGGAGATAGAAGATTTTTCGTTTGTAATTTAATAAAAAATACATGCGTTCTTTGACTTGGCAAAGGAAAAGAACGCAAACGGTCTACCCCTACAAAGAGCATTTATTCAACGATTGTCCCGCTGTTTAATCGGGTCGTTTAAGCAAACTTCATGTTCCAAACTGAGGTGCAATGACCTAGAAGGGGCGGTCCCAGAGTGCGTTAGGATTCTCCGCCACACATTTTTTCAGACCTTAGCAATACGCAAAAGGTTCTTTCTGCTGGACTGTTGAAGACATGCTTGCCTTCTCAGGGTTCGCCCATTTCTATACCGCCTACAGAAAGACTTGGCTACCCTAAGCGGTCAATTTCGCCGTATGGCCGAGGTTTGATTCGGCTGACTACCTATTCACGACTTGGGTAAGTTGAGCACAAAAAAACCAGCAAGTTAGAACTTGCTGGTAATATGTGGTTCTCTCCGAGCAGATTACCGCTCAGAACTCATGATACCCTTGACTGAATAATAACAAGGTTAAGTAACCTTGTCAATCCTTTGTGGTTGTCACAACAGTCTAATCGGCTTGTTGTAGAAGTTGAACTTGGAAAGCTCAGAATGGAAGAATATCCGAAGACCTTAAGCGAAGCGTTCTACAAATAGAATAGATCTTTTTGAGTGAAACTTTTGCCCCACCGTTTTCGATTTTGCTATAGTAAGAAGGCTCAATTCCAGCTTCAACTGCCACATCCAACGCTCTCTTTTTCTGCCTCTTTCTCTCCTTCTTTATTTTTGTGCCAATTTCCCTAAGCGTCTCTTGGGACAGACGGTAAGTCATATGCCGTCATTGTTACAAGAGTAGTTATTTTTAGCTGGTAATTTATAACCAGAATAGCCTTAAGATCACACTTGTTTAATTTTTATTTTTGTCGTAAAGTTTCGGTAGAATTTATGGAGGCGCAAAATCCACTCCTTCAATTTTGGCAGAGAGCTTGGTGGAGTAAGCTGGTTATTATAGTCTCAGCCTTATTTTTTTTGCTGATAGTAATCGGCATTTTTACTCCAAGTGGGCAAAAGAGTTTTAAAGAGGGGGCAGAAGAAGGCAAAAAACTAGATTCAGAGGTTTCATCATCACCGCAGCTTTCACCTTCTGAAGTTCCTACTCCTAAGCCCAGTTCTCAACCAAGTCCGATACCTAAACCTGTGTCCTTTGACCTTGATCTAGGAAATAATCAAGTAGCTGCCAACTTTGCCAAAGATTTTTTCGGTATTGCAAATAAGGCAGCCCCTGGCTATATAACGAGCGTCCGTGTTGACCTTACGCCAGAGGATTTAGGAGGAAAAAGTGAAGATGATTACAAAAAGAATCTGATATCTGTCTATCTAACAGTGGAAGTGGATAGCCATTTGTGGAATACGACAGGAGAAGCTGGCCAGAAGGATCTTGCAGCTTCTTTCCTTACATCTATTTCAAATACGTTTGGTGGTATACCACATGTAAAAATTACAAACGGCGTCAGAACGGTTGCGGAAGCAGAGTATCCTCTATTTGGTGGTGATCCTAAAATAATACTTAAATAGTTATGAGTAAGAATCAAACACCTCAAAAACCCGAGGTTAAATCAAGCATTAGAGGTTACTTTAAAAAATTAGCAAACACTTTTCATGCTGATTATGTTACTGGATCGATAGAAATTAAGAGGCCAATTAAAGACTGCACTTTAATTATCGAAGAAAACGGTTTCAGTCTAAAAGAAGGCATTTTCTTTTTTGCCCCCAGAAAAACTATTTTTTTAGAATGGGAGCAAATTAAAAAAATTAATTCACAAACTCAGGGGCAAATTTCCAGAACTCCTTCTATGAGTGGGGCCGCCGCTGGGTGGCTCCTTTTGGGACCTTTTGGGGCTTTGGCTGGGGCATCACATGGCCAGAAACATGATGATAGAGAGCATTTCATCATCGTGACGTACAAAAATCGTATAGGTGAGAATACTGACTTGATACTGAAGAGTAGAATGGCTCATGAGATTTCCAATAGGCTGAACGAGAGACGCCAGGAATACTTTATAAACAACAATTCGTTGTCAGAAGTTGAAAATCCTAAGAGTCGCAATAATTATTTGGATGAGCTGGAAAAATTGGCAGATCTTAGAAATAAGGGCATTATTACAAAAGAGGAATTCGAGAAAAAAAAGAAGAAATTATTGGATATTTAGGGGTTAACCATTGTTGACAGTAACAATAGTATTGTCGCTTGGGGTCCTTATAACAAAACTACGAACAAGACTGTGATCACTTTCACGCAGAATTTTCACAAATGTTTACCGTTGTAAACAATTACAGTTTTGCATGGATTTATACGGGTGAAATTTGGATTTTACTGCCGAGATCACGAAAGGCCAATCGTACTCTATTTTGGTAAACTCCTCAGAATTTAGACCCAGGGGGTCTGTTAGCTCCAAAATCGGTTAAATCTCTTGCAGTTTTAAGCTTTTTGTTGTCTTTTTAAACTAAAACTCCATTTCACCGCAAAACACAATAGTAATTTAAATACTACCTCATCACCTCCTGATCACTACTACCAAAAACATATCCTTGATGTAGCCTTTCACTACGATTTTCTATCTGCCTAGCTTCAACCGTTTGGCAAATAGACTTTTTGGTTCTGTAGCAAAGAAGTCGACAGGTTCCTATGGAAATTAGAGGATCGGCTTAACTTTTACATCTTGTATCCATGTTTTTTCTGGTCCATCACATCTAAATCCAACTCTTCCAGAAACGTAACTGACAGATTTCATTTTGCTGATAATTAAACTTATCTCCCTTGCTTTTTCTGCGTCAATTTTTGCTTCGGTTTGTATATCGCCTTGTGTTGGAACAGAAACGGGTGTGGGTTGGCCTTGGGCTACCCATTTATCCTCAAGCCTAATTGGGCTTGGCAGTTCGTAGTGGTATATGAATTTCTTATTTATGAACAAGTTAATATTGTTACCGTTGACTTCTATTTCCACATCGAACCATTCGCGTTTTAAGATCGATTTGGTAAGTTCTTTGTCAACTAGGTTTTGCTCCTCTACTAGATAAAAAACTTCGTCAAAAAGAAAATGGGGTCTGATCTTAACAAGTTTGTTTGTTTGGTCTACCAAACACTGAATCATAAAGTACTTTGACCTGTCTTCTGCCCGAACGATCCAACCCGAAGCGCTTGTAATAACCTTTGACCTAAAAGAAAATAGGTAGTTGTCGAGTTTAAATCCCTTTCGGCTAATTCCTCCTTGTCCTGAGTTCGTGACCTCAAGATACGTTCCTTCTCTTTGTGATTCGTGTGTATTCCAACCTTCTCCGTCAAAGTCCCACTTGCTCAACCCATTTTTAAAGTCGTCTTTGAATGTTCCCGCCAGTAAGTTGATTTTTTGTCTTTGTTTTGACAGGTAGATAACTAAAAGTACGGCAAGAGAGAAAATAACCAGGTGAACCAGCCACAATCGTTGGAATTGGTCCCACAATATAAGAAAACCCTGTGCGCTTATGGCTGCAAGAAACTCGACAAGGCTTTTTGTTGGTCCAAGAAGTGTGGTAACGGCTACTGTGACAATAACAGTTGCGACAATAGTGATAGGCGTTTTTTTAAATTCCGCTGGGATTTTAGAAAGAAGTTTTTTAAATGAGTCTGCCATCTTTGCTGGCAGGCGAGTAAAAATCTATCACAATTGACATAATCTTACAAACGCAAGTAAATTCTTATATAAATATCGGTTCAAACTCCTCTTCTGTTTCTAGAAAATACACCCTAAGTGCGTCAACATAGCGGAGCCAGCTAATTTAGCCTTGATTATTAGTAATCCCAACGTGCCAACCTAGTTCACATTGAAGGTGATATTGTTCATTCTAAGACAGCTGAAAGGTATACTTGAAATGACCATGGGGTAGTTTTATGACAAATCTAATTTTCCAAAAACACAAAGAATTATTTGGTTTTAACGAGGAGCTTCGAAAGATAGTTGATAGTGTTTTAAACAAGGAGTTTCATAAAATCACTCCCAAGGTAGTTCTTACGAGCTTCGCACTTGGTAAAGCTTACAAAACACACGGAGCTATTTTGTTTCTTTGTGCGCAGGGGTTTGGGGAAGATGCGGCCATACTGACCCGTTCTCTTTTTGATCTCTCCATTACTCTCCTTTATATTATGAAAGACCCAACAAATAAGAGGGTTCTCAGGTATTTTCATTACGATTCGATAATAAGAAAAAAGATGTTTGATTATGCGAAAGATGTCTCTACCTTCGCTAAGTTATTTGAAGAGAGAAAATTTCACCCCAAACCTGGAGATACTACTATTGAAGAAGTGGAAAAATATGCAAAGTTAGCTCAAGAGAAACATAATTATGGCAGGATGGGATGGTCTGATAAACCAATTAGGCAGATGGCAGAGGAGGTTGGTAGGGAGGGAGCTTATCAAACTGTTTATTATCTGCAGTCGAATATCTCTCATTCGGCGGTTAGAACAATGAACGACTATGTTAAAGCTCACGATAAGGGCTACACCGTTGACATCGGACGAGGTGAGAGCTGGGTGGAGGAAGACCTTATTGCTTCCTTTGATTTCTTATTGGCGATTGTTGGTAGATGTAATAAGACGCTCAGGCTAGGAATTGCAAAACAACTTTACGATCTTTCAAAGCGTTATTTTGGTGAAGTCGGACGAGTAAATAGAGATGCGGGTAAGCTAAATTTGTAAAAACCTGTTTAATCCCTTTGTTGTACATTCTGGGTATTCCAAGTAATTAACCCAGTCAGTTGTCCGAAATTGTGACCATTTCTCAAGCTTTTTCTACGGATTTCTTCGGATTTTTTTGACTTCTAAATTCCAAAAGCATATATTTTATTCAGGCTGTTGGTACAGCAATAAGATGTCTAATAAAGAAGGTAGTCTATACACCTTTAAGGGTATTGAGAATTTAGACTTTCCGCTTTTAATTGCGGCTGTTGCTACATGGTTTTTACATGTACCTTTACTAGTAATAATGGCTATTTGTTTAGTTATTAATTTCTTTGAATTTAAATATTTAAGGCTTGCATGGTTTAGAAAGAAAAAAATTCGGCTTCTTGCAGCTTCAGCGATTTTATTATGGAATTCTGTTGTAATTCTATATGGTCTTTTTGTAATTGCAGATACATTAATAAAATCTCCAGAATCAATTAATTCTTTGTTTAATATTTATTATTAGACTTTGGGTATGGGGAACGGGAGTAATAAGCTCGAAGTTCATAATTTCACACAAATATCGGTTCAAACTCTTCCTCTGTCTCTAGAAAAAACGTCCTAAGTGCGCTAACATCGCGGAGCTGAGTTGTCAATTTTAGAACCTTGTGGCCTTCAAGGCTATTTGAATTCAATTTTCTGTTAATACTTTCAATAAAAATTGAGTCTTGAATGCTTTTTAGGCGATTTTTGAACCTGATTTTGCTGGTTCGAGTCCAATAGCGGGTTAAAATTTCTTAGACCTTAGGTCAAAAATCCCAATTTTATTTTTAATAGACTAAAGATATAATTAATTACAAGCACTTAAAATATGCGAAAGAACGTCATAAAACACAAATCTCAGTTCTTGCTTTTACTTGCCTTTTTAGCATTAGGTGTTCTTATTTTCGGTTTTCTCTATAAGGAGAGTTATTTGGGTTGTGTAATAAAAGATTTCTCTCTTTGTATCAAATCTAAGAAATATGTCAGTGAAACTGGAAAATTTACTTTTAGGTACCCCAACGATTACCCTATTTCTCTCAAAACCGGTAGTGAATTAATAAATCAATATAATTTTGATGATACATATGTGGAATGGGTTAATTTTTCCAATGAATTTTATCCCAATGCAGGTGGTGACAGGCTCGGTAGCGTGGTTGTTGAGAAAAACTCTCCTTATCAAAGTGTTAATCAATATGGAGAAAAGACAATAAGTGACTTCAATAAGTTGCCCGAGAGATATAAAGGAACTCCACCGAAAATTGAGTATTTGAAAATCGGAGGAGAAAATGCTGTTCGCATTACTACCAGTCAACAACCCTCAAGTTTTAATCCACCAAGTGATGATTATGTCTTGATACATAATGGAGAATTATACAGAATTGGTTTTGATTATAACGATTATTATCATAAATCGTCGATTGAGTATTATGAGAAAGGGAAAGAAATAATACTGTCTACATTTGCTTTTAATTAGCTAAAGGTAGATTTAACTTTAAATCTTTTGATTTCCTTTAATAGTTCGGTTTGTGTTACACGGTTGAAGGAACTAATTATTCTGGAAATCATGAGTCTAGTAATCTCAGGGTTAGGGAGCAAAATTTGTCAGCCTCAATTTTTGTATCAAACTATAGTAACTCCAAATAGGATTCGAACTTGATATAATTCTCCAATGAACAAAAAGAAGCTGGCTTACGATGCAGTTTACGAAACACTGGTGAAAAAAATTGTCTGGTTGCCGCCTCTTCTTTTTGCAATTATTCCCACATTAGCGGTATATACCCACAATATAAATTTTTTAAGTATTGACCGTGTTGCTGTGCCTCTTCTGTATTCGGTGATTTTTATGGTAATTAGCAGTTGCGTAAGTTATGTAATTTTCAGGGAACAGGAGAGAGCAAGCATTTTCACTTCAGCCTGGTTAATTCTCTTCTTTTCTTATGGGTACATTTATTTAGCGTTTGGTGATAGCCAATTGGGGAAGGTATTGCTCAGCCTGAATGTAGTGCTGTTCGCTCTTTATGGATTTTTTCTGTTGTTATTGACAAAGTTTTTATTCAGTAAAAAAGGTTCGTTTCGTAAGCTTGTTTTTTTTCTCGCTATTGTTGCGTTAATTAGTACTGGATTTAGTCTATTTACAATTATTCCTTCTGAAATAAATCGATTTGTAGGTGGAAAAAAGCTAGAACATTATGTTTCACAAAATTTAGGCAGTATTACAAATTCTGGTGATAGGCTGGTTGTTAAGCCGGATATTTATTACATTATTTTTGATAGATACGCAAGGGAGGATGTTCTGAAGAAATATTTTAATTTTCAAAATAATGACCACATTAATTACTTGAAAGCGCATGGGTTTTGGGTGGGTGAGAGGAGTTATGCGAATTATCCAAATACTTTTCTTTCCTTGAGTTCATCTTTGAATATGACTTATCTTGATTTTTTAACTTACACTTTGGGTAAAAAGCAAGACGATCAGGTGAACGTTTATCGTCAGCTTTTACAAGAAAATCAGCTATCAAGGTTTTTAAAAGGGCAGGGATATAGATTTGTGATGTTGGGTAGTTCTTGGGATGCTTTTAAACAGAGTAAAAACGCCGATGAGAACGATAACTTATTTAATGAGTTTGATGAGTTTAGCCTATTTATTTATGAGAGAACATTTTTGAATACCCTGCGGGGAGTTATTGAGAATAAACAATTGTATGTTGGTACGGAACGCTTTAATAAAATAAGCGATAATTTGGAACACAGGTTAAACGTTATATATCGGCAAAGAGAGGTATCCGAACCCGTGTTTGTCTTTGTCCATTTTCTTTTACCGCATCCGCCAAACGTATTTTCTCCAAAGTGTGTACCGTATACGCTAAGCGAGTCCTCTCAGCAAGTGCCTGAAAAAGGTTATTTAAGGGAGCTTCAGTGCGCTAATGTTGTTATGAAGTCTCTAGTTTCTGAAATTCAGTCGTCCGGCCGAGCCTCTGTGATTATTTTCCAATCTGATGAAGGCCCATATTTGCCTCTTAAATATTTTAATGGTGATGGGGAATCTGTTCCTGAAAGTTTTGATTCATATTTTATACATGGGGCTATTTTAAATGCTGTTTATATGCCTGATAAAGCTGATCCTTTTAAGCCGGCCGACTATTCAGATTTGAGTTTCCGTCCAAATACAAGCCCGGTTAATGTTGTTAGATTAATTTTGAATTATTATTTTGGGACAAATTTACAAATTCTTCCGGATAAGACATTTTTCCCAAAAGATGAAAATCATGTTTATGATTTTAAGGAAGTGACTGATTATTATAAAGGGAAGAATTAGTACTAAAATTGTCTCGCAAGACTAAGTTCATAATGGCAAGTTGAAATCTGAATACAAACCTCTTACGCTCTCAAAACTAATATTTATCTCAATCTTTTTGTTTCTGAACACATTTACCAAGGGGAGCTGGATCGATTATCTGAATAATGATGATAGTACCCAAGTCTAATTTAAGCTTCGTCGATTTTTTGGGAAACTTCCTTGGGGTTAGTTGGCTTGATGAGCTGGAAGAGTTTAACCAGGCCAAGGGCAACTATAGCGTATACGATACCGGCGACAATTGTTGTCCACTCAAATACCGAACCTTGCACGACTGCGATATTGAAAAGTCCGTTGAAGGGGGCAACCAGTGGCTGGCTAAGTGTGTAGATAAGATTCGCAAATCCACTTGCGGCGTTTGCGGCAAACATTTTGAGGATAAAGCGGAATACAAGTAAGACTTCGATTATTCCTAGGATGTACCAAACTATCTGGTAAGCACGGAATATGACCTTTTTCTGCTTGTACCCGCCGGACTGTATAGGTGCGACCGGAGGTGTGACTGCTCCGGTGGTTCTAACTTGCGTTTCTTGAACGGTTGCCATCTCTTTTCACTATAGCACATTTTAATTATGAAGAAACACCGATTGGTTTTTTAGATTTAGAATTGATGGAGAATAGTAAGGGCGCTTTTACTTTTTAGTTATTGTTTTTAATAAAAGCGTTTTAGAAGTTCAAGACACTCTTGAAGAGAAGTTATTATAAAGTCAGGATTTTGGAATTTGTTTTGGGGGAGTTCTTCGGCAAATTTGCCTCGTTTTATCCAAATTGTTTTTGCTCCTAGCCTATTTCCTATTTCTAACTCTGATCTAACTCTATCGCCAACGAAAAAAATCTGTCTTGATTTTTCTATTGACATAAGTGGTTTATAAATGTCGACATTTTTGTCGTTTTCAACAAAAATGATTTTTTTGAAAAATGCGTCAATTTCAAGCCGTGCTACCTCATCTTGCATCTCTTCTTTTCCTTTACCCACTAAAATGACAGGAATATTTTTGGCCTTGAGCGATTTTAATAAGCTTTTTGCTCCTTTAATCAATTTCTTAGAGTCAGGGTTATAGAGAGTGCGTTTCCAATCAAAAATAACCAAAATTGACATTTATTTCAGGCGGGTTGAGATGGCAGTATTAATACTGCCAGTGCCGGCGTGAATGTAATTGGTGTTTTCGCAGGCTGTTGCTTTTATGGCTACCATTTGGCCGGCGGATCCTTCAACCATTGAGAAATAAGGGGTTATCCTTACCCTTCCTTCCATTGGAACAAGTTTTCTGGACCCCTTTTCTTCGTAAAACATTGGCCTTTTTTGGCCTTGATGGAATTCCTGAATGATGTACAGTGTCGAGGTATCACGAGCTGCGAGTGTTAGTAGCCTGGCGGCTTCTGGCTGAGACTTTTCTTGTAAAAAATTGACGCCTTTTGTCCATGAGCTTTTTGGCCCGAATCCTGATGTTTTCAGAACATAGAGTCGTTTAGATTTTGGCAGATTTGCCAGGTCGGCGGAATTGGTTACGCCTTCGGGTAGTTGCCCGGCGAAAAATTCCTCTTGGCCCATAATCCAAGTCGGTGGAACCACTCTTCTTAAATGGTCTACCGTAGATGAACCTAGTTTTTGTGTAAAAAATTCTTCGTATCTCTTGTCCCAGATTAATGAGAGTAGAGCTTTTTCTTCCATGTGTGGGGTTAGTGAAGGAGTGATGTCCGGATTGTTTGTGCCTGTTACTAAATCATGAATGAATAAATCACTTAAAGCTTCGTGAATATAAAATCCTCTGTATACTGGTGTGCTTGACGTACCGACAATCTGATCAATATGTTGTGCTTCCCAATTTCTCTGGTCAGAGGATAGGAGTTCTTTTGCAAGAAACTTGAGTTGGCCTTCATACGAGACTGTGTGTTGGCTGAAAACTACTCTACCTGTGTCTGGTGTATTATCTGCTAAGAATTGCCTGAGTGTTCCGCTGTTAACGAGTGTAGTAAAGCCTGCTTCCTGGTACGCTCTATTTAGAAGTTCTGCAAGCGCTAGGCCAAATGGTGACGTTTCAATTTCACAAATTGAGAAGCCCTTATCCGTTATGATTAGGTCTGGTCTAACAAAGAGATATTTTGCCTTTCTTGCCTCAAGCAAATATCCAGGTTTGCCCATTTTTAGAAGGTTTGCCAGGTTTGCGTCTTGGCCAAAGAGTTCATTACAAGCATTCATATAGGCGACGACATCCTGACCGATGGCCAAAATCTCTGCTCCTTCGTTGTTTGTGAGGATAAGTGGTTCTGGAGATACAAGGAAAGGAATCTTTTCTGGTGTTTTGAATTCGCTTCTTCGAACTTTATACCATTGGTAGCCTTCACCTTGCTTTTCAAGAATTTTTCTCAGGTCCTTCCTTCTAGGTGGTTTTGTCTTCTCAGTGGCTAGTAAGACACCTCTTTCAAGAACAAGACACTCGTCTTGAGTAGCCACAATCATACTTAGTTCTGGTAAACGCACTGCCGGGTCAGTAAGTTTGCCTGCCAGGTTCAAAACTTCTGCTAATTGTTGGCTATGGGTAAGGACAATAATAAGATCATTTCCGTTTGGATCGTCTTTTTTAGCAAAAAGGGTTCCTATTGCATCTTTTATGCTATCTGACGGTTTATGACCATTTTTCATTGGTCTACATAGCTTATCGACTAGTTCTGGATTCCATGGCATGTAACCAGATGGGATTTCGGCTAAAATTTGCTCTACGGTTACACCAGGGTCATCGCTTTCGTCTTTGTAAGTTACGCAACTTAAGCCACCTTCTACTGCAACTGAAGAATCAGGTGACATTTGTGAAACTACCTTGGCGATTTCAAGCGCACGCATATTTTCGGAGGAGAACATTTTTATGTTTTTGCCTGCTCGGGTACCGAGGTAACAAAGGATAAAGCTTGTAGAAAAGACTTCTGACAAACTTTTATTTGTGATGAGGTCTTCTCGGTTGAAAGGGTTTTGCATCATTCTGATTTTTCTTAAATCAGCTTGCGGAATAGTAAAAACCCATTCGGGTGGGCTTTGTTCCGCATGGCGGACTATAACAACTTTAGTGCCATCGCTTTCGATTGCTTTGGCGATTTTGTCGACTTTTTCAGGATCGACTAACTCTGGAGACTGGCCGTTGGGTTCGATTCTTAATGACTTGAATACGGAAGAAGAGAGTTCGTTTGCAAGGCTTGCCGCTTTTGCAGGATCTAATTGGCCAAGGTTTGTAAGATCAGCAGCATTACGGGTTTGGAATTCTCTTAGGGCGCTAAATGCGCTGTGAAGGCGCAGGTCTAACACCTTTGCTATACCGCTGTCTGGCAGTTTTAGGTCAGGTGCAGTTCGCTCAGCCATATTTTAGGCGTTATTATACACTTCTGTGTGAAAAATTATACTTTTGTTGTTAGTGCTTAAATCGCTAGTACGTTAGTATGATAGATCAATTCGGGTTGAAATTGTATAGTCCGTGCCACTAAATTCACAGTGGTCTAAATTATTTATTGATTTGGTTTTTGGAGCCGATCGCTTGGGAAATGTGGGTGAATCCGTCTTTTTCCAGGAGATCGACCAGGCCGAAGTTTATTTGCATGATAAGGCTGGGGCCTTCGTAGATCATGCCGGTGATCAGCTGAAGCAGACTGGCACCGAGGGTGATTTTGGTGTAAGCGTCTTGTGCGGAGAAGATGCCTCCACAGCCAATGATGACAAGTTTCTTCCCGTAATTTTTGTATGCTAACCGGATAAGTTCATTGGAACGTTGATAAGTAGGCTTGCCGCTGAAATTGCCTATTGGGAATTTGGCGACTTCACTGGTAACCAGGGCTTTATTTTTCCTATCTTTTTGCAGGTTTCCAAAGATGACACCGGCGGGGGAATGTTTGGCAATTACGCTGAGCATGGCCAAGGTTTCTTTATCGCTTTTCTCGATGGGCATTTTCATAAACAACGGTTTTGAAAGTTTTAACTTATCGACTTGCGCTAATAGTTCTTCTAGGTTTTTTGGAGAGTAGAAGGTGATTTTGCCAAGCAGATTGGGGCAACTGATGTTGAGTTCGTAATAGGCGTTGGCGATTTTGGCGTTCTCGAATTTTTTAAAGGCGGCAATAATGTCGGTGATGCCTTCCTTCTGGGTTTTGATTTTAAGCGTATTGGTCATACCGATGCTGACGCCAACGGGGATTTGGAAGCCTGATTTGTGCAGTTTGGCAATGGTTCCTTCGGCGCCGAGATTCTTAAAACCCTTATTGACCATTAGGGATTTGGATTTGGGCAGACGGCCGAGCATTGGTCTGGGGTTGCCTTCATAGGGATTATTGGTAATGGTGCCGATAGACTGAAATCCAAAGCCAAAAGAGGCAAGGGAATGGGTGAGCCTGGCTTCGTAATCAAAGCCGGCTGCCAGGCCGACAGGGGCTTTGAATCTGATACCGGCGATGGTTTGTGTAAGGCTGGGATCTGTTTGATGGATCAAAAACTTTGTAGCAAGCTTTAATATTGGCCAACTGCCGATTGTTTCGCCGATTCTGACCATGGTGGTGTGCACGGTTTCCGGATTAATCTGGAAAAAAACCGGTTTGGCAAGGTAGGCGTAGGTGAAATGGAATACGGCAAGGGTTAGTCTTTTGCGGTCTTTTTTTAAGAAAATTAGGGTGAATATGAACAGAATCGTGCTTGTGAAGGCGGAAAATAGGCAATACAGACAGGTGGCTTTGATGACAACCACTTGGAGGAACACAAAATAAATAGAGGCTAAGAATCCGGTTGTTGTTAGAAGAACCAGTAGGTATGCGGCAATTCTCTTTTTGAACTGAAAAGCAAGAATGGTTGCAAGTAGAATCAACCCGTATTGAAATATGCCAATTAAAGCCAGAGGTATGCCAAAAATAAGTGAGTAGGGGCTATTGAGGACCTTGCCGCAGTCTGCAAACAAAATATTTTCGGAGCAAGGAGGGATGAAATTGGAAAAATGTTCGTAAGTCAGAAAGCCGGCGTCTAATAAGCCGGCAATAGCCACAAAAATGAATAGATATTTTCTAAACATAGGTGCAATTGTACCACCCAACGTGGGTGTTTTAGAGTTTTTTGGCAAAATTTGTTGTGATATGCTGGTTGTATGAAAAAGGGTTTGGCGGCGATTTTGATTGTCATCGTTGTGTTTTTGGCAATCGCTGCTTCCGGGGTGATTGGGTTTTTTGTAGCCAGAAATATTGCCAGTAATGCAAAGCCTACACCTACGCCTACGCCTGTTGCCGCTTCGCCCAGCCCCAGCCCGACTGCTTTGGTGTCTCCTACGCCGACGCCTATGGCCAGTCCAACGCCGGTTTCGAACGTTCCAAACGGTTGGCAGACTTATAAAAATGTCAAATATGGATTTGAAATTGCTTACCCCGCGACCTGGAAAGCTTTGGATGACAAGGACAATTTGTACGGTTGGCCCCATGCGGCGGTTTTGCTTTACAACGGGGGACAATCTTATGACATCCCGATTGAAGTTTGGGACAGCGAAGCGCAATATAAATCCAATTATCCGAACCAGCAACTAGTTGTTTACAAAGCAGGGGACAAGTTTATAACGCTTGTGGACATGACAACCGAGCCGGATGCGCAGGCAATAATTTCTTCTTTCAAATTTTCAAATTAATAGGTTAAAGAATAATTCCTAGACTCATTTTTTCCAAAATTCTATGTACGCTTTAACTCGAGTTTGCAACTCTCGTTAATTAATTGTGTACCCGAAATACTTTTAATATGCAATTTGAGGTATTTCGGGTAGAGAATCGTTCAACTCTAGTCTGCGATGGTTATTGACCGATTATGTACCCTCAATGCTTGTTATAGGCATAGTTGAATCATTTCGGGTATAATACCAAGATGGAAAGGAGGAAACGTAAATTTAATCAATAAATAAATTTACTAGAAATATAATGAATGGTGTAGTTAAAACTAAAACAGAAAAAGGATTTGGATTTATTTCTCGAGACGGAGAATCAAAGGATCTTTTCTTTCATTCTACAGATTTGGTTGGTGTTTCATTTGATGAACTTCAAGTAGGATCAGCTGTAACGTTTGATGTTGCTGAAGGCGAAAAAGGCCCAAGCGCAAAAAATGTAAAACTTGCTGAGTAATCATTACAAAGTAAGACAAAAAGCCCCGCTAGGCGGGGTTTTTTGTGCCTTTTAATGTTAGATGCAGAGTTGCTGTTATATACTTTCTTTATGGATCAGAGGGATCTAATTTTAGAGTTCATTAAAAGGCATCAACTGACGGTGATTGCGACTGTGAGCCCGGAAGGCAGGCCCGAATCGGCGGTTATTGAATTTGGGCAGACAGACAAGTTGGAAATTATTTTCGACTAAGGTGGACCCCATTGTCAAGACAGTATTCCGGCCTTTCTTAGACTAAATATTACCCCCTTTCGAAATAGATTTGGGCCGGTGTTTTTCTGTTAAGCGATTGATGTTTCCGTTCATAGTTGTAAAAATTAAAGTATTCATTTAGGTTTTCCTTTGCTTCCAAAACAGTCGTGTAATCTTTTAAATATACCTCTTCGTATTTAACACTTCGCCAGAGTCTTTCGGTGAAGATATTGTCCATGGCGCGGCCTCTGCCATCCATACTGACGGCTACATTTCTGGTAAGCCAAATATCAAGATAATCACGGCTGGTAAACTGGACTCCCTGATCACTGTTTTCAATATCCGGAGGGCCGAATGATCCAATAGCATCATGGGCTGCCTCAAGGCAGAATCTAACATCGAGCGTTGTTGACAGCCTCCATGACACCACGAATCTTGAATACCAGTCAAGAAAGGCAACCAGGTATAAAAAGCCCTGTTTCATCCGAATATAGGTAATATCCGTTCCCCAAATATGGTTGGGATGGGCTACCGTGACTCCTGCCAACAGGTAGGGATAGACCGGATGGGGCAGGCTGTTTTTGCTTAAATTCGGTTTGGGATAGATAGCCTCAATACCCATAACGCGCATTAGCCGTTGGATTCTTTTGCGGTTTAACCCAAGCTCTGCGGCAATTCTTCGTGATCCGAAGTACGGTCTTTTGGTATAAAGCTCATCGATGTCGTTCATTACCGATAATGTTTTCTGGTCTGTTACTCTCGGCTGGTAATATAGGCTTGACCTGGCAATTCCCAGAAGATCTGCCTGGGCACTTGCCGGCAATACACTTGCTGTTTTGTTAATGTGCAAGGCGATATCTTTGGCCGTCAGATTATGCTCACTGCTCAAATATGCCCATCTTTTTTTTAAGAAAGTCCACTTCGACTTTCAGCCTCCCGATCTGCTGGTAGAGTTCCCGTTTTAACTCCTCGTCACCCTTTTGACGGACGGCATGGTAGTCGGAAAAGATCTGCACTAAACCCTCAAGCGCTCGCATTTTCCATTTGGAAATCTGGGTTGGGTGGATCCCATACATGCTTGACAGTTCCGCAATCGTTTTTGTTTCCTTGATTGCTTCAAGTGCGACTTTAGCTTTAAATGCCGCGGGGTGAACCCTGCGTAATTTTTGGTTCATAAATTAATTGTAATTTATGTCTAAGAGCACTGTCTAAATTATTGGGTCCAGTATAGACTGCTTTGAAAAATCCCGAAAATTTCATAACTTAATGTCTAATAAAAGTGTTTCTTTTGTAATCGGTTGGGATGAGAATATTACGGTGCAATACGAAGGCGAAGCTGTTGAGCTAGCAGGTGAAGAAGCGGAGGAATACAAACAAGTTTATTGGGAGAAAAATCCGGATGCGAAAAAATGGGGGACTGCGGAAGGGGTTACCTTTTTTAAGGTACTTCCTAAATGGATTCGTTATACAGACTTAAACAAAGCTCCCTGGCAAGTTTCCGAGATTAGTTTATGATTGCGGCGTAGATTGGGTTGTTGGGGACCTGCTTTGGATAGGAGTTTAATTTTGGCAGATTTTTGCCAAAAGTTACTTTTGCCACTTTGGTTTTTTTCTTTTGCATCCTTTGAAATTTTTGCCATTTTGCATATCTGGTTTTAGACAGGTGCATGGTGCCGGTACAAAATTCGCTTTGGCATTTGCAGGTATGAGTGCACGGGTCGCAATCGTCTTTGGGGCTAAGCAGGTAGGAGATGGTGAGTTCTTCACCGGGGCTAATGTTTCTTAAGGTAAAAAACAGGGTATGGTCACGGTATGCGTAGATCCAGCAGTTTGGAGAACATGAGTGGTTGAGAAGGTGAGTGCCCGGTTTTGTTAAATCCGGGTAAATTGAGGCTTCGTCTGAATAATACATTAGGAAAAGTCCGTCTTTATCCAAATCCTGGTCATACTCTACGGTTTTTATTACTTTGCCCAGGTAATCACCAATTACGATGCCTTCCTTTATTTCTTTTTTAGCGAAAACGCCGAGGCCTTTTTGTTTTGTCTTTTTTATTTGCCAGGAATCACGACTTATCAAAAACATTGTGTTTAATTTACCACATAGTAACCATATGGGTTGTGCTATGATGCCGCTGGCAGACTTAGGCGAGGATTGATTATATGTTTCGTACTCCAAGTTTTAAAAATATCAGGTGGAATACCACAAAGGACTCACATTCCCCGGAACAGTTGGGAAAAGATCAACAAGTCAAAAATCAGGTTGTAAAAGAAGAGGTCGACAAGCAAAAGATTGAAGATTTGGTCAAAAAATCCAACAGATACATTATTAGTATTTCTTCCGTATTTCCGTTCACGATTTTTCCGGACACGATAAATGTCGAAGAGGGTAGAGTTACTCTTATTTTCCGCCAGTTTATGTCTTCGCAATCACACAGTGTGGATATCAAAGACATTTCTAACGTTTTTATTGAATCGTCTTTGTTTTTTGCGGCGATTCAGATCGTTTCCAGTACATTTACCCAAAATGATGTTAAAATCCGCTTTTTGAACAAACAGAAAGCCTACAGGATAAGAAGAATTATTGAGGGACTGAGAATATTTGCAAATAACAATATCGACACTTCTAATTATGATATTCGGGAACTGGTGGCAAAAACTGAAGAATTTCATACCAACCATAGCAACGAAAAGACCAGTTGAAGGGCTGATTCTCTAAATTATGGTCGGCTTTGTCGTTTCCTGCGTAAATTACATTTGGTACTTTGCTATACTTTTTCCAGGTCCAGAGAGGTGAAATCAGTGCTGACTAGGGCACGATTAGGGCTGGAATCGTATAACAAGCCAAAATGTTTATTTTGCAAAAATTTTGGATACTCGGTGGACCATTCTACTTGACGCTCGTTGTATCTTTGACGGTCTATTTTTTGGGCGATGCCAAAATTAAAAAAATATTGCCGGGTGTATTGATTGCGGCTGCGGCTATATTAGCTGTTTATTTTTCGACGGTGCAATTTTTGAAAATCCAATACAATCCACAAACATTTTTCCAGCCAGTTGAGGCAAAAGTAGACCAAACGTCGATGGGTCAATATTCATTTGCACTAAAACTTCGAGAATATCTGCCGGAAAATTCACAAGGTTGTATCTTTTTTGTGAATGATTTGGCCGGTTACTACATGAGAAAAGAGCTGTATCCGCGAAGTTTTGGGCTGGTGGAAACTGCGGGTAAAAGCTGTAACTATGTTGTTGCCCAGTTTGCGCCTTTGAAACACAAGGGTTTTGAGGCCGTTTTAGTTTATAAAAACAATTATTTATATAAGATAAAACGATGACGGATTTTTGGGACTTAATATTTTCAGGTTTGGCGATTTTATCCTTTTTTCTTATGGGTTTGGTATTTGATTATTATTTTTTGAGCCGCCGAAAATTACATTTTAATTTGGCAATTTATTTTGGTCTGGGTTTGGGGATAGTGACGCTATTTTTAATGTTGTTGGCAATACCGGGAATTGGGATTTCCCGTATTTTTGTTTTAGCAGTAGCGGCTTTTGTGGCCGCAATTCCTGTGTTGGACAAACAACTGGGAAAGGCTTTGAGGCTGGCGGTTTTGGCGCAGAAGAAAAAATTCAATTTTAAAATTTTACTCTTTCTTGTCCCGGTGATACTTTGTTTGGGGTTGGCGGCGATGGTGACTTTTTCGCATGCGATATGGGGTTACGATGCGTTGGAGCGCTGGATGGCAAAAGCCAGCGCTTTTTGGTTTGAGGGCAAGATTACCTGGGCAAATTTGCACGGGCTTTATTTGGCGGACGACCCTAATCTTTGGCCGCTTACCGCCGCCTGGTTTTTTCATTTCTTGGGCAAAGCTTCTGATTTTTGGGTTCAGCTGATTCCTTTTACGGCCTTTGTTTGCTTGGTGGGGGAATTTTGGAGAAAGGTTAGGGGGAGTGGGTTTTTAGGATTTGGGTGGTTGGTAATTTTATTGTTAAGCCCTTATATATGGGGAACAATCGCTTCTTTTAGCTATTCCGGGAACGCTGATTTACTGGTGAGTTTTTACTTTCTTTTGGCGTTTGGAACATTGTTTGAGAAGAGATTTGTTTATAGTGCGATATTTTTCGGCTTGGCAGGTTTAACTAAGAACGATGCTGTCCCGGCTTTGATTGGTTTTTGTGTATTACTGCCTCTGTTTAAATTTTGGACCAGAGAGAAAGTGCCGGTCTTGGCGTTTGCGGCAGGTTTTGGTATGTTGGCAATGAACGTGGGCTGGAAGTATTATTTCGATCTTAATAGCCGGTTTCTCCAGCAGGATTTGGATGTGATTTGGTCTCAAAGGCCGATTGTGGAATACACCCGATATTCACTAAACGCTTTTCGCGAAGAGTTTCGGTTTGTGGACAGGTGGGGTATCGGATTTTTGGTTATTATGTTTTTCTTGGCGGCCAAGATTAGAACTTTTTTTATTGAAAGGTGGCTTTTGATGGGCTTGTTAATCTTTGGGGTTCTTTTTTCCAGCTATATTTATATTTATTATGTGACGGTGGAGGACCAAGCTTCACACATAACTTCTTCGATTTTTAGACTGGCTTTGCAGGTGTACCCGGCGCTGCTGCTTTTGGCATACGAGTTGTCGGTGTATAAGTACAAAAGTACCAGAGTACAGAAGTGATGAGGCAGGCGGAGTTAGTGGTGCATTTTACTGTCAATTTTGATTTTTACTACTGTAGGTTGATTTAAGTTCCTCCGAGAAATCGATAGCATTTTTCCCCTCTAATATTGGGCTTTTTGTGAATTTTTGCCTGATTATGAAATATTCATTTCTTGGACGGTCGTCTGTGATTGGGGGATAGGCATTTACGAGCGCCTCGAGGCTCTTTCTGTTTCCGACTATTTCTAAGCCGATGGTTTGATAAAATTCTTCCGTTTTTAACTTGGGGCTGAATATTTCATTTAAATCGTCTATAACGACAGGGTTTTTGTAAAGATTGTCCAGTCTTTGTTTTTGAATGGGGCTATAGGAGCCTTCCAGGAAGAAACCGCCGACACTGTCTGTTTTTTGGATAGCCAAAACGTAAGGGAAGACGTCAATAAAACTTTTGATGGCCATTGAAATCTCGTCCTTTCTTGATTTGTTGTAGTAGATCCATTGACTGACAATACCATCTTTTTGAAGATGGCTTGAAAGGTCTCGGTAGAACTCTCTTGAATGAAGAACGGAAGTTCCGGCAGCATTAAAAGGAGGCGGAGGGTCGATTGTGACGATGTCATATTTTTTGGTAGTCAAAAAAGCATAATTTCTGCCGTCATTTATAATTACCCTGCCCTTTGGATTATTCAGTACTTCCTGGGCGTTTTGGTGATAGTAGTGCATAAAAGTTGGAACTGACGGGACAAGCTCGACTGCGTCTACTTCTAGGTTATGTTTGAGGCTTGATCTAAAAGTCGTTCCCATTCCAAAGCAGATGACCAACATTTTTTGGGGATTCTTGTGGAGGGTTATCGGAATATGAGACATGAGTCTTGTTTCTGCGACTCTTGATGTTGTTGCGACACCGTCGATGAAGAGGCCAAGATCGTCTTTTTTCTTGTTTGAGAAACCAAACACAGAGGCAACCTCATCTTCTTTGAAGTTATATGTTGACCCGTCTATTTTTGATTCTAAAATATGCAGATCATTTGTAACTTGATAGAGGCGGTGACCTTTAAAGGTGATCAGATAAAAGTTAACGCAGATTAAAATGGCAGCTAGGGTTAGTGAGGCAAGTTTAAGAAACTGTGGGCCTTTTCTCTGGGAGTAAATAAAGGCAAGAGCGAGTGTGAAGTTGATGAGTGAAAGCACGGCAATTGCCTGACTTGATCCAAAGACAGGTATTAATAAGAAGCTGGCAATAAAACCGCCAAGGATTGCGCCGATGGTGTTTGCAAAATAGCTAAGCCCAATGGTTCTCCCAAAGGATTTTTCATTGGCAATTTGCGAGACAACAAGAGGGAAAGTTAAGCCCATTAGAATTGTTGCCGGAAGAATCATGAGGGCAATTTCAAATGGGCTTTTGATTTGAAATTTGTGAGTTATTAATACAGATAGCAGAGCAAAGAAACCGATTCCCATTTGGCATAATCCAAAAGCAAGATATTTAGAGGTTATTAGTTTTGAGAATCTCTCATAGATGAAGCTGCCGATGCCAATTCCAAGAATATAGATTGCCAGGATTGTTGCAAAAGCATAAATGAAAGTTCCAACTGTGGGAGTGAGAACTCTTGACCAAAGGACTTCGTAGGCGATTGCGACCATGCCTGAGACTGCAAAGGCAAAAATTATCAAAGAGGTTTCTTTGGTGAGTATTTTGGAGAAGGAAGTTTCTTGTTGGTTTCTTTGGGCTTGTTTGACCTCTTTTGCCCTAATTAGAAGCGCAGTTAGGCTGATTGCCATGTTTATGGCAACGGCAATTAAAAGAGTTGCGGTTAGTCCTGTTGCTTCAATCAGCACAAAGGCTGCCAGAATGACTCCTACGACTCCACCTAACGTGTTTGTGGCATAAAGAAGGCTGACACTTTTACTAATTGATTTATTGCTTATTTCTGCAAACTTCATTAGAACCGGAAGTGTTGCACCCATTAGAATTGTGGGAATCAAAAGGACAATTATGGTTAGCGCGAATTTAACGAATAACAGGTCAAGAGTTACTGATGTGCCATCTGAAAAGTTCCCATAAAGAGTCTTTATGGCCGGTAACAAGAGGAGAGTTGAGGCCGAGGTTAATCCTACTCCGAGTTCGAGTAAGGCGTAGGTCTTAATTAGTTTTTTTTGAGAAATCTTGTCTGAATATTTGCCAGCGATTAGGCTGCCGATTGCCAGGCCTCCCAGAAAAGCAGAGATTACGGCAACAATTGAGTTTGTGGTGCTTCCAAAGATCAGAACAAGTAGTCTGCCCCAAATTATTTCGTAGATAAGGCCGGCAACACCTGAAAAGAAGAATAATAGATAGATTATTCTGTTTGATCCGGAAAGCATTTTATTTAAAGTGAATAATACTTTAACTTTGGCAGGCGAAGCAACGTTGTTTTATTTAATTGGGAGCTTGATGACACGGATAGAGTTATAACCGCGTTTGACTATAAATTCTTTGCCGGGTTTTTTCTGATCATCGCGAACTACTATTTGATAGAGAAATTCATAATTTTTGTCGTCGATATTAATGCCGGTGCGTTTAAATAAATAGTTAAATCCCACGGCGTACCCAGGATCGGTGTCAAAGTAAATTTTAGTTTTTTGATCTCTGACTAGGCTTTTTATGTAATCAACGACTTGTTTTTTTACAAAATAATTGTAAGGGTTGACCGATCCTATGATTCCTTGGAGATTTAAAATAAACATCAAACCCAAGAGTGCGGCAACTGCGACTTTTAATAGAGGGAGTTTGAAAAGAGTACTTAGGAAACCGGCAAAGATAAAAAGAAACGGGGCAACCATAAGGTAAAGATAGTAATCGGTGAGATTGCCAAAATAGAAGCAAAACATCAAAAAAGAGGTAAGGAGGACGAATCCGGCAGTTTTAACCGCTTCGTCGGATTTGAATTTCAGGAACAGATAGGGAAGTGTTGCGAGCACTAGCAATTTCCCAAAAATTTCTTGAGGTACTAAAGAGCTGGCAAAAGTGTTGATCAATGATCGCAAAATCCGGATGATATTGTCCGGATAGTTCGAGTCGGCTCCAGATGAGCCTTGTTGCAAGAAACCCAAGAAATTTTGAAAAAGAAAAAAGTGGTGTCTGATATCGAAGAAGAAAAGCGGTGAGGAAAGCACTAAGAGAACGATGAGTGAAACAATATAATCACCAATTTTAATATTTCTTGGCCTTTTCCAGAGAAGAAATATGATGGTAATCGGTACGAAAGCAAACAGGGAAACATGGAGATTTATTCCCAAACCACAAATTAGACCAAGCATAATGATGCTTTTGGGTTTTTTTGAAAGTGTGCACAGGTAGTAAAAGAAAAATAAGCCGGCCAGATAGGTTAATCCGATGACGGAAGGTGCAAAGGCTTTCTGCCAGAGCGACTGGGAAAAGACAACCAGAAGGCCGGCGATTACTGCAGTGTTCTGGTTTTTGAGTTTGGAGAAAAGTAAATAGGTAAGCGGTCCCTGAAGAGCGGCAATTATCATGGCGATAAGGAATATGCCGATGGGGCTGCCGCCAGACACTGCATAGGTGATTGCGGAGAAATATGTGTACAGTGGGGCGACAAAGATGCCGCCGACGGAAGCTTCGATGCCCAAAAGTGTCGGTTGGTGCTGTTGGAAGATTTTTACGTATTGGAGGGCATAGTAGTCCTGGTCGGCATCGAAAGTGGCCATTTGGGGAAGTTTGTAGAAGTATAAGAAGAGAGAGAGGGCAAAGAGGACAAAGAAGATTGTTAAGGGTTTTTTCATGACACAAGCTTTGTAGATATTGTGCCATATACTTACGGGAAGTAGATACTCCAATTTCTCAGCGACGTTTGCCAGCCTTACTCTGTGCTAGAATTTACCTAGATGAAGTCGGTCGACTTTTTTTATTATGTGGTGGCAGTGGGAATAGTATCTACTGTGGCAATTTTTGCGTTCCTGGCATACCAAATTGCCATAACATTAAAATCCCTGAGGAAAATTTTAAATGATGTTGGGGATACGACAGGGGATATCAATTCTGTTAAAAATGCGGTCAAGTTCGGAATTGCGAATTTTGGCTCGATATTTTCGGAAAAAATTGCGAGAGGGGGTGTTTTTAATGGCAAAAAAAGGAGGAATTCTAAATAGTATTGTGGCTGCCGTGGTTGGTGTGGCTGCAGGTGCAACTGCTGTAATTTTATCTGACAAAAAGAATCGTCAGGCTATACAGAAAAAAGTTGGAGATGTTGTCGAAGAAGGTGGTGAAAGGCTTGAAGAAGTAGGGAAGATGGTTGAGGGCGTGATTGGTAAAAGAAGTAGAAAAAGCGTTTCCAAGCGTAAGGTGGCTAAAAAAACTGCTAAATAAGCGATTGTAAAGCCGAAAGCGTAAAACTGAGTGCTGGAAAGCAGCCGTAAATTATGCTATAATCCTTATACTTAGTTTTGCTTTTTTAAGTGGTTTGACGGTGCCCCTAAACTTCTAAAGACAGACAATAGCATTATATGCAACAAAATAGACTTTTTGTAGGGAATCTAGCTTATTCGGTAACCGAGGCTGCGCTTAGGGATTTATTTTCCCAGGTTGGCCAAATTACAAGCTGTGCACTGATTACGGACAAATTTTCCGGTCAGAGTAAGGGTTTTGCTTTTGTGGAAATGAGTACAGACGAGCTTGCAAAAGAGGCTATTTCTAAGTTCAATGGGTTTGATATGGATGGACGAAAGATTATTGTCAACGTCGCCAGACCGAAAGAGGACAGACCCCGAGATGATTTTGGGGGCCGTGGCGGAAGCGGCGGTAACCGAGGTTACTCAAAGGGTCCGAAGAGGTATTAATATGTGGTCAACGGTTTGTATTAGATGTGGTAAGCAGAGAGTTTTTCTAAAAAAGTGGAAAGAGAAAGTCGATAATCGCGGTACGGTGATTACTTCGGAAATTTACGTTTGTCCGGACAAAGAATGCCAAAAGATTGTAGACGCTAAGTTTGCGGAAATGCGCCAAAAGAGGATTGATTCCGAACAGCGCAAAGCTAATCTGCGTATCAAAAAACCGGCAGTTGTAGTAGCTTAAAATCCTTAAATTTATAAAGCTCCTTAAGGGAAAATGACTCCTTGGGTCCTGTCGTAAATTGTGGTCTGGTCGTAGGCATTTTCTTTTTCTTTTATTTCATTATCATATCTAATTTAGGAGTTTACTTGGTCTATTGTTGTTGTGAGGTTGTGGCCGTCGTAGTTAAAGACGAAATTAACGGTGTTTTGTGTGGTGTTGGTGACATAAAGGTTTTGGTTGGTGTTTGTGGCTGTTTGGCCAGGCACGTTGTAGATAGACACGCCAAATTGGCGGGGGATCTGGTTAATCTTCATAAAATCATGATTTGTTGGAGCTTCGGCCTGTAAACCGGCGTCTTTGGCTGTCCAGTAGATTAGCGAGGCTAAATGACAGACACCATCGCCATAGAGATATCCGTCGGATTTAAAGCCTTCTTGAGCGTTGAAGTGGGCATTGGTGGTTTTAACAACGTTGCTGTAGCCAGATTTTACGTCGTTATGGTAGGCAAATGTTTGGCCCGGTTTGAGGCTAAATTGATAAGTGAATGGCTGTTTTACGCTATTCCAGTCCACGGACCTTGGATTGATTGGTTTACCCTCTAAATAGGCTAAATTGAGCAAAATATTGTCTTTGAAAACCTCGTTTACGGAAGCGATGTCATATCGCTTTTCTAGGCTCATTTCGTGGCTGGCAAGAGGTTTGGCCTGGTAGCGCACAGGCACGGGTAAGGCTAAAGGCAAGGGTTGCTGGTTTGCCGTTATGAGGCTAAATGAGGTGAAAAGGGCAAACAGGTTAAACATACTGATTTGAAGCTGGAAGTATAGCAGAAATGGGGTCAGCAGTCAACTACTATAGGGCGATTACATCGCCCTGCGATGCTTCGCTCTTGCGAGATCTAAAAAGCTTGCGCTTCTCCCACGCAAATCGGGGTGCGGGGTTAAGGGTTAATAATCAGTGAGTCGGTGGATCAGAGTATCGGTGAATCAGTTAACCAGTATAACCAGTGAAATCATATGTGCATTAGTACTGAATCACTGAACTTACTGACCTTCCGGTACACCGACTCACTGACTCACCGATTATTAAATTGTGCTATTAATTAGGTAGAGGGGAGGTGATTTTGATGAAAATGTTACACATAGTTGCGTTTGCCCTGGTAATTATTGGAGGCCTGAATTGGGGCCTTGTTGGTCTTTTTAACTATAACGTCGTGAGCACGGTTCTTGGCTCATGGCCAATGGCGGTACAGGCTGTGTACGTTCTTGTGGGAGTATCAGCAGTGCTTATTGGCGCTGCTCACATGAAAGACTGCAAGCTTTGCAGTAAGTAAGTAGGTCATACGGCTTGTGTTGTGAGGCTTGACGGTCAGGCCGGTTGTTTTTTTGGGAACAATAGTGTTTTTATTTCCAATCTAATTTGTAATCGGGAGTGGTGGTTAGAGTTTATTCTGCCAGAGCCGAAGTTGTGATAGGCTGGAATTGTGACGTTCCTGATTTTTAAGAATAATCATTTAATTAAGGATGTTTCAAAAGAGTTGTCTAATGAGAACAAATTTCTAAGCAGACAGATCCCCAAGGAATTTAAGCGTTTTAAATATAAAAACTTGACGATAATGATGTTTGGTATTATTTTCGCTTTAGTTTTGTCGCGGATAGAGATATTTCACCAATTTATTCTTCAGCTGGGTGGGTTTGAATATGTTGGGGCTTTTTTTGCAGGGATTCTGTTTGTTTCTACATTTACTGTTGCAACAGGGGCGCTAATCCTGTTGGTGCTGATTGAGAATTTACCTCTATTTCCTATAGCTGTGGCGGCAGGGGCAGGGGGAGTATTTGGCGATTTGGTAATTTTTTATTTTGTCAGAGACAGATTGTCTGATGAAATTGAAGATTTATATAACAGGTTTGGAGGGAAGCATTTAACACACATAATTCATACAGTGTATTTCCGCTGGACGTTGCCTGTGGTTGGGGCAGTAATAATAGCTTCCCCCTTACCGGACGAAATAGGTGTGAGTTTGATGGGTATTTCAAAGATGAAGGTTAATCGGTTTATCGTTATATCGTTCCTGTTAAATACGGCCGGGATTTTAGTTGTATTGTGGCTTTCACAATTTATTAAGCCTTGATTACTCTTCCTTGCGTTCTTTTTTGATCATATATTGGATGACTGCATAGAAGAAAATGTTTACAGCCAGGATTGTAATTGCCGAAAACTGATCTCGGTAAAAAGTAAAAACCTGGGTAATAAATATTGAAATCAGCAGAGCATATTTAAAAAGCTCATAAGCTTGCAGGCGGTTTTTTAGGATCCTGGCACAGCCTAAGATTACAAATGCCGTACTGAGGGTTGTCGAGAGCAGTTCTGCAACTTGGGAGAATGTTGGTACCTGGCTGGGGTTTACGAGAAACGCCGAGATTATTCCTACAATTCTAAATAGCCCAAACAGAGATGCCAGTACAAAAACGAGAATGGCGACCCTTATGAAGTATTTGTGGCTGACGAACTTATGGTACAGGGTTGAGACTTCATCAACGGTGTTGTCGATAATGTCCTTTTCGTTGCCTTCTTCAGGCTGGTATTTTTCCAGCATAGCAATCAATTCATCTGCAAATGGCTCCTTTGGGTCTGCCCTTTTTAAGAGGTTAATAGCTGTTCTTTTTTGGCGTTTGTCTCGTTCGTAAAGGGCGAGGTTTTGGGTAATTTCCAGGGCATTTAAAAGATATTCTTTGCTGGTTAGACGATGTTGCTTGTCGAGGAACTTGAAGCCGAAGAACATAAGTATAAACACCACATAAATGATGGAGATTGTGGGTTCGTAGAAATAGTTGTTGTCACTGGTTATAAATTTCCCAAGTTCGTCTATGAAAAAGCCGAATCCGATACCGCCCAAAACCGAGGCTGTTCTGTGGGCGGGCTGGTTGAGGAAGGCGGAAAAAAGCACGATGCCCGCTAGCATAAAGAAGCCGCCGAAAAGCAGGTGGGCGATGTGGAGTTGGCCTGAAGAAATTTGGGGGAAGTTGGTCAGGTTCAGGTAAAAACGGGTGAGCATCATGGTGGCAACGGCGGCAATTAAGAACGGTTCAAGATAGTCGTCGGATTGGATGTTGAAGACGAAATATTTGCGGAGATTCATTCCTTAATAATGACATAAATAACAAAGAAATTTTGAAGATGGGTGGTAGAAAGTTGATGGTAGATTTTGAAGATGGATGCTCGAAGCTAGAAGCTGCATGTCCTTTGGTATACTTCTGGTATGGAAAACATACGGATCAACAAGTATCTGGCAAGTGTTGGGATTGCCGCGCGGCGCAAAATCGATGAAATGATCGAACAAGGGAAGGTAGCGGTTAATGGAAAGAAAGCGGTGCTCGGACTTAAGGTTGATCCCCAGAAGGACAAAATAACTTTAAACGGCCGTGTGGTTACTGCCAAAAAAGAAGAATTTGAATATATTGCCATTTATAAGCCGCGCGGGGTAGTTTCGACGGTTGCTGATACTCATGCAAGGGAAAAGATTGTTGATCTAGTTGATTCGCATAAGCGTTTATATCCGGTAGGAAGATTGGATTTTGAATCGGAGGGATTAATGTTTTTGACCAACGATGGGGATTTTGCCAACAAGTTGATGCACCCGCGATATCATGTGCCCAAAACTTATGAAGTGAAGTTTTTGGGAGGAGTGAGCCCTACCAAAATTCAGGCAATGCAGAGGGGAGTAAGGTTAACCGATGGTACGACTGCACCGGCTGAGGTGAAGATTATGGATCCTGAAGGTCGCGGGACCATTTTGAAAATTACGCTATTTGAAGGTAGAAATCGGCAAATAAGAAGAATGGCTGAACAGCTGCGCCTGCATGTCACCAAACTAAAAAGGGTGGCAATTGGTCCGATTGAGCTTGGTGATCTTAAGAGCGGGAGTTATAGGGGTTTAACCCCTACGGAAGTACTGTCTTTAAAAACGGCAGCAGATGCTTGAGAAGTGCGTGCAGCCTCCCCAGAATGGCGCTTGTTAAAAAAGTAAGAGTAGCCACGACCATAATAAATATTAAAAGTGATGGCAGGTTTGCGGCGGGATAGTAACCAAAAACGAATCTAATTACCAGGGTATGGAAAAGGTAGATACTAAATGATTTGGCGCCTATTTTGGCCGTAATTCCTATTAAAATTTTCGGGAGGAGCAGTAATTTTTCCTGCCAGAAAAGAGCAGTTGTGATAAAGGCGGTCGCATAAAAAAGAACGGGAAATCTGGTAAAAGAGGTGGCATTGATTAAATTACCTGTGTGAGTGTAAGTTTGGATACTGTCAAAAATCAGGAGCGGGATGGAGCAGACAAGCAGGATTGGGAAAATTGTTTTGTAAAAGTATATTTTCCGGTTTTGTTGAAACTTAATAAAAATTCCAAGAACAAAGTAGAAAATCCACGTGAGCGGTAAAACATATTGCTGCTGATCAGTCCACCGGAAAGGAAGATTAAGGAAATCTCTTTGGACAAGACCGGTAAACAGAATGACGTCAGCGGTTATGGCAAAGGAACAGGCGAGTGTCAACAGCGGCCATTTTTTGAAAAAGAAGAGGATGATAGGAAAAAGCAGATAAGTGTAAAAAAGAGCGGGTACGAAGTAGAGGTCGTAGTCGGCACGGCCAAAGAATATTATGTTCAGGATGCTGTAAGGATTTTTTTCGTGGAAGAAAGTGGTGAGACAAAAGTAAATTACGGTTGACCAAATAAGATAAGGGGGGAGTAGCCTGAGAGCCCGTTTTTTAAGAAAACTTTTTATTTGGATTGGAGAGTGTAAATAACGGTTTGCAAGCAGGTAACCGGAGATGGCAAAGAAGAACGGGACGGAAAAGCGCATTAGCTGGTCGATACCGATGAGAATGTTCAGCTGGGGTTGGAAAGTTAAAAAGGGAATAATGTTTATGGAAATTGAGTGGATGATAATAACCGCAGTGATGGCGATAGCTCGCAGGATGTCGATTTGGGTGAGGCGTTGATTCATACAAGATTGATACTGGACGCTGGAAACTGGAAGCTAGATCTTGAAGCTGGAAGATTGAAGGTAGATTTCTAGTATCTACTTTCTAGACTTCAAATTCTAATTTCTAGCTTCTAGTGTCTAGCATCTAATGTACTAGTGTGTACCTTGATGGTAGCAGACATTTGCTTTAAGCTGAAACAAAGTATTGGGTGTGTGATAGGCTCTATTACACTCATGGGGGTAACAATTAGCCTTAAATTGAAGCTGTGAAATTTGTTAGACTTTTTGGGAACATCTTTTTTTGTATATACTTTTAAAGTGGAAAGAGGTGTTTACATGTCACAAAAGCCTTTTAGAACAGCTAAAAGGCTTTTCAGCTCATGAGAATCACAAACAGAACATCATCAAAAATACCCCCAGGAATTACCCCCATAATTGACATAGACCCTGTGTGATATTGACAAGGTTATACATAAAACATACAATGATTGTATATGCAAGTTAAAACATTAAATATTGCTCTTCCTGGAGAACTTATTGAGAAAGTTGATGAAGTTGCGAAGAGAGAATATAAGAATCGCAGCGAATTTATACGGCAGGCACTGACCACTTATTTAAGAGATACTGGAAAGTGGGAACAAATTTTCAAGGCTGGTCGTGAGGCTGGTAGGAAAGTCGGTATTAAAAGCGAAGCAGACGTTGATCGCATAGTCTATGAATATCGACACGGAAAAAAGTCATCCAAGAGTTCTCTTTGATACTAATATATTAATTTCAGCCTTGGTTTTTGGTGGAGATCCAGCCAGGATTTTGATGGCGGCTTTGGAGGGAGAGTTTCGATTGGTTACTTCAAACATCTTAATTGCGGAACTTGTCGATGTTGTTAATAAAAAATTCCCTTTATCCACACAGGATTTGGAACTTTTAAAAGAACAGATTTACAACAAATTCGATATAGTAAGCCCGACTGATTCACTTGATGTTTTAAACGATACTGATGACAACCGAGTTTTAGAAGCTGCTATAAAAGGCGAATGTGAATTTATCGTTACGGGTGATAGGGAACTTTTGGATTTGGGCAGATATAAGAAAATTAAAATAGTATCCGTGTCGGATTTTTTAAACTTAAGTTTCGTTAATAAACTTGACAATTAGACTCATAGTTACTTATAATCCGCTTCTTATGGCTGTAACTGAAAGACCTGGACCAACAGGCCCGGAACTGCTAGTAGCTCAGGGTAGGCGCTATTGATCGTTTTCGCGGCAGGGAAGTTTCCCCCGAGCCTCCAAAAGCACTTTTGGAGTTTGTTGAAAGAACCGCAGAAATGGGTTTTACCTTTGAGCCTTATCTTGAGCCTGGCATCACACTTAGTAAAGACGCTCAATATCCCGGCTGGCATACAAGGCCAAGTTCATATTTCTATGATTTAATCAGAAGAGGCCAGCTTCCACCGGAAGCGATGCAACTTTCACTGCAGTGGGCTGCAATGGAAATAATCGTCAGACCTCCTTATAACAGAGGCTTACAACTTCACGAAAACGATGCCCTGGCCCCACATCTTGAAGATTTAAGAAGGCAGGGCCAGATTAAAGTGCCGAATTATGTAAAACTTGTTCCTTCGGTTTCTCGTTTTGCGGTTTCCCCACAGGAAGTTAGCGGGCCGGTTGCTGAGCGTGTTGCCGAAATTGGCAAAGTAGACGCTCGAAACGTCGATGCGCCGACTTATGCGGCCTTTAATTATTTTGGGAACGTTGCTCATCCCGAATTTGGCGAAGCAAACACGTGGGAAATTTTTGCAGATAATCTTCGGGGCGGTCACCGTTTGATCGGTGGTGACTCCGACTGCGGCGGTTTGTCCTACGTCTACGATTGGGATGCCGGCTATCGCCATGGCCGTGTCGCGTTCCGTCTCCGGGTAGGTTTCCCTCCTGAAAAATCTTGATCACTTGGAAAATTGATTCTTGGATTAGACTCTTGGGCCGGCGTAGCCGGATTGCTTCTTGAAAACTTGGAATATTTTTTCTAAAATTTTTGTGATAGTTGTTGATTTGGCTAATGAACTTTCAAACTAAGGTTTGGTAAGTCGCCAGATCTTTTGTCGGATTTAGGTTTCAGAGTTTTAGTCTACACGCAAGATTAAAAGCGTAAATCTCCGTCAAAATTAAGAAGAGGGAAACTACGTGCTTTGTTTTAGTTTCCGCCCCAAATTACAATTTTGGGCGGACGGATGAAATACAGTACTGAGAGAAATCGAAGTACAGTGAGTTTGTAAGAAATAAAGCGCAATAACTTCGAGACGGTAACCGTTTGATCGGTGGTAACTCCGACAACGGCGGTTTGTCCAACGTCAACGATTGGAATGCCGGCAATCACAATGACAATGTCGCGTTCCGTCTCCGGATAGTCTCTCACTTTACTATCTTAATCCAGCCGCCTAGCATCTTGCCTATTTCCAGAATTTGTGATGCTAGGTGCTGGTCTTATTGTTATCTAGGCATTTAGTTTCCGCACTAAGACGGAGAAGTATTTTTAAAAGATCGAGTTTCACGCTGGCCTTTTTTAAAAGTGTCAGCTTTTGTTCTTTGGAAATATAGCCTGCCGTAATTATAAGCTCGATGGTATCAAGTGTCAGTTGATCTATCTTTTGGCCAAGTGTGTAACGTTTAGATTTAGGAAAGTTTGACACAACCAAACTCAGATTTTTGTAAAAATCGTAAAGTTTGGCAAAGATGGGGATATCAAGCGTAAAGTCTGCGGGGGGGGGGGGCATGTTATTAGTTTAAAATTTCAAACTCAAAATTCAAAATGAATTAGATTTTTCGCTTTGCTCAAAATGACAAACAATGCAACTTATACCAGCTTAATCTCAATTGGTAACCTTTTCCAAGGATGGGAAGAGTTTAAAAATGGAAAAAGAAACAAAAGAGATGTCCAACTTTTTGAACGAAAACTTGAAGATAATTTATTCGGCTTGCACATCAAGCTAAAAAACAAAACATATAGACATGGCCCTTACCAGGAATTTTGGGTTAACGATCCCAAACGCAGACATATACATAAAGCTTGCGTTGCCGATCGGGTAGTGCACCATTTGCTTTATAAGTATCTCTATGACCTTTTCGATAAGAGTTTTGTTCACGATTCCTATTCTTGCAGGCTAGACAAAGGCACGCACAGGTCTGTCAAAAGACTTGAGAAATATGCACGGACTGTGAGCAAAAACTACACCCAAGATTGCTGGGCACTTAAGCTCGATATTAAACAGTTTTTTGCGAGTGTTGACCATCTTACATTGAAGGAGTTGATAAGGAGGAGAGTAGTCGATAGTGACATACTTTGGCTTTTAGATAATGTGATCGATTCTTTCTCTTGTCATCCTGAACGGAGTGAAGGATCTGATCAAAAGAGATTCTTCGCTGACGCTCAGAATGACAAGACAGGTATTCCGCTTGGTAACCTAACGAGCCAGATTTTTGTGGATATATTGTTTTACCCCACTTTATTTTGCCAAGGACAAAAACTAAGAGAAGAATTTTAAAGAGATTGCTTCTCCCTCGACTCGTTTCACTCGCTCGGGATCGCAATATGAAGCATATTGCTCGTTTTGCTCGCAATGACAGAAGTCGGCATATTTCAAACCAATCATTTCAATCTTATTTGGGTTATTTTTCTCATGCCTCTTGTTACAAAGTTTCACGGGATTTGAAAGATTATTTTTGGTTTCAAAGTGAGGCTTGAAGCCTGGTATTGTTTCATTTAAGCTGAGGTGATGGCGAACCAAGCGGAGAAAGCGGTTGGAAAAGTTTTTGAAGCGCCGGCCCAGGTCTTGGAAAAATCTGTTGAAGCTGGCCAGCAAGTAGGAAAAGCTTTCAAAAAACAAGAGAGCATGGTTGGGAATTATTGGAAAAACTTGGGTCCTGGACTTACAACTGGGGCGGCGGACGATGACCCTTCGGGAATTGCGACTTATTCACAAACTGGGGCGCGGTTTGGTTTTCAGTTAATTTGGCTGGCGCTTTTTACATTTCCTTTAATGTCGATTGTGCAGGAGATGTGTGCGCGGATTGGCCTAGTTACTGGTCGGGGACTTGCCGGAAACATCCGCCATTATTTTCCTAATTGGGTTATCTATGTTTGTGCCACTCTTCTTTTTATTGCCAACACCATTAATATTGGAGCCGATTTGGGGGCAATGGCCGAAGCCACGCAACTAGTTCTGCCAGGGGTGAATTTTTGGTTTATGTTGGCTTTTTTTACCGTAATTAGCATCTTACTGCAAGTGTTTGTCACTTACGAAAAATATGCCAAGTATCTTAAGTATTTAACTTTTGTGCTTTTGTCTTATATTGCTGTGGCGTTTGTGGTCGATGTTGACTGGTTTACAGTTTTGAAGAGCACTTTTATTCCGTCTTTTGGTTTTGGAAAAGATGAACTTTTCATAATCTGTGCAATTTTGGGTACGACGATTTCTCCATATTTATTTTTCTGGCAGACTTCGCAGGAGGTAGAGGAGCAGATTCTGGAGGGCAGAACTAATTTGGCTTCAAGGCTTGGAACAGACAAGGTTCAAGTTAAAAAAATGAGGATCGATGTGTGGTCTGGCATGTTTGTTTCAAACTTGGTGATGTTTTTTATCATCGCGGCGGCGGCGGCTGCATTAAACGCGAATGGAGTAACTAATATTAATACGGCCGCTGAAGCGGCTGGGGCGTTAAAACCAATTGCTGGTAATTTTGCTTCTCTGCTTTTTACGATTGGCATTATTGGAACTGGAATGTTGGCTGTCCCTGTGCTGGCTGGCTCTGCTGCTTACGCGGTTGCCGAGAGCATGAAGTGGAAAATTGGACTCTATCGAAAACTTAAGAGTGCTTACGCTTTTTACGGAGTGATTATTTTTTCGATGGTGATTGGGTCGTTTGTGAATGCAATTGGGGTGGATCCTATTAAAATGCTTATTTATTCGGCGGTTGTAAATGGCATGGTGGCGCCGGTTGTGTTGGTTTTGATTGTGCTTTTGTCGAGCAATCGTAGGCTGATGGGGGAATGGACGAATAGTAAATTGATCACCGGTTTGGGATGGTTTGTGGTGGTGGTGATGGTGCTGGCAGGGGTCGGGGCGATATATTCTTTCCTCTAGAAGTTTCAAAAGTTTCAAAGGTGTCAAATGTCTCAAAAGTGCAAAAGAGATAAGAAGCAAACTCTGATTGTCATTCCGAGTGAAACGAAGAATCTCAAATAGGCACAATTTTTTAGAATCAGATCCTTCACTTTGTTCCCGCCGACGCTAAAGCTTTGGCGGGCAGGCAGGATGACGGGAGGTAGATTGCCATCTTTTGCTTCGCTCAAGACTGCTAGCCTAAAATCGGTTAAAATGAACAGGCAGTGGATGAAGTTTTACGGGTAAAGAATTAATGTCAGTCTTAGGATACATTATTGTTTTTAGTTTAATAGGGAGCGTGATCTCGCTCATTGGTGGGATGCTGTTACTTTTCAAAGAAAAGTTTGCCCGAAAGTTTTCGCACCTTTTGGCTTCGTTTGCGGCCGGGGCACTCTTGGGGACGGCTTTTTTGGATCTTTTACCTGAGGCAATCCATGAGAGTGGAGGGGAAGCAGGTATTATTGTTTGGGCGCTTGTGGGCATGATGGTGTTTTTTGTTCTGGAAAGGTTTATTCATTTTTTCCATCATCATCATGAACATGCTGGCACTGACAAACCGACGGTGGCACTTTTGATGACCGGCGACTCGATTCATAATTTTATAGACGGTGTGGTAATTGCGGCTACTTTTATGGTTAGTATTCCGCTGGGTATTGTGACAACACTGGCTGTTGCGGCCCATGAAATACCCCAGGAAATTGGGGATTTCGGAGTGATGCTTAAACACGGACTCCCGCGTAAGCGGGTTTTGTTTTTCAATTTTCTGAGCGCAGTGGCTGCGATTGTTGGCGCACTAATAACCTATTTTGCTGGAGGGGCGATAGAAGGCTATTTGCCATATTTGTTAGCACTGACTGCCGGCTTCTTCATTTACATCGCGGCTTCTGATCTGATACCGGAGATCCACGAAGAGAATCGTCATGGTCTGGCGTTTATCGAAACAGGATTGCTGGTTTTGGGGATTATGGTTATTTGGGTTTCTATTTCTCTACTGGAGCATTAGAATTAGGATTAATGTCTTCGCTTCTTCGCAACATCCGTTTTTGCATAATTTTAGGGGCTATTGCTTTTTCGATTGCCCTTTATTTTTTTGTGATGGCAACTTCGGGTGGCGAGTTGGTAGCCAAATTGACTAGATACTATGGACTGATATCTCTTGGCTTGCTTTATGTGGTGCTTTTAATTGGGCCCGCCGTGCGGGTTTTCCTGTGGATTCCCTATAAGGGTAAGCTGATTTTTGCAAGACGGGGCTTGGGGATTTCTGTTTTTTACTTTGTAGTTTTGCATTCCAGCATGGCATTCTTTTTGGAGTTAGGGGGATTTGCGGGACTTTTTTATTTGGAAGGTAGGAATTTGCTTGCAGTAAGTTTGGGCTTTGCGGCAGAGGTAATTTTGGCACTTATGGCGGCAACTTCTTTTGACTTTGCCATAAGAAAATTAGGTTATTCCAGGTGGAAATTTTTGCATAGGTTTGTCTATCTGGCCGGGTTTTTGATTATTGTTCACACGCTGTTGATTGGGACGGATTTTACCGATTTGTATAGTCACTGGGCCCAAATATGGTTAGGCCTTTTGGTCGTGATTTTGGTAGTGGAGGCTTTGGCTTGGTATAAATATTTGAGGCTGAAACGAATGACTATTTTCAAGGAAAAAGTATGAGATGAAAATGCTTCTTAGACTATTATTCTGTCTGTTGTTTTTGGCACAGACGGGTGCAGTTTTTGCACACCAGGGGGAAGAGGCACCGTTTTTTAAAGTTAATGGAACGTATTCGCCTCCTTACGCAATTTCTACAGCTTCGGTTGCGGGTTTTTTGTTACCCTTGGATCAAGGACCGAAAAACTACTTGGTTGGCGAACCAATTAACTTTGTGATTGACTCGAATAGCTTAGGGGTGTCTCAAGATGTTATTGAGCAGACCCGCTATACTTGGGATTTCGGGGATGGGACATTCGGTGTTGGGGGCCAAACTTCCCACGTATATAAAAAGCTCGGATCATATGTTTTAAAAATTGATGCCCAGTACCAAAATGTTTCCGGGGCGCAACTTTTTCAGTCCATCATACTTAACATTTTGCCCGATACTAACTACAAATTGCCCAAAGCGGTAATGGCGATAAACGGTAAAACACCAACAGACCCACTGACGGATTTGATCAACATTCCATTTGGAGAGACTGTGCGATTTGACGCTGCCAAATCTTCCGGAGGAAGTTCCGGAATTGTTTCTTACTATTGGGACTTTGGAGATAGCAAATCGGGAACCGGACAAACTGTTACCCACACTTACGATAAAACGCTTGTTCAACAGCAAGTGTTTCCCGTGTTGAGGGTGAAGACTGCGGCTGGGTTTATTGCTGACAGTTTTGCGGAAATCGATAACAAAGGGGTAGCGAGTGTATCGAAAGTATCGAGGGTATCGAGAGCTTTTAATTACACCTGGGTTGTTGGGGCTGGGTTAGTGATACTGGTTGGCGGGGGAATTTTCTTGAGAAGGAAGAGGCGTGGAAAAAGGTAAGCAAAGCCCTTCCGGGGCTTTTGGCTTGCGGTTTTCGTTCTTTGATTCACGTTGTATTTCGACTGCGCTCAATACTATAGCTCGCTCAGGGCGATAGCAGTTTCTGGATTGCCGCATTTCCGCTAAAGGCGGGCCCTGCTCTGCGGGGAGCGGGAATGACAACATTTTTGGTAAGATTGTTCATAATGGCTGATATTAAAAAACTTGAGGCTCTAGCGAGGCTTGTTCGTTACTACATATTGTTGATGACTACAGAGGCTCAGTCCGGACACCCAACTTCTTCACTGTCGGCAACCGACGTGATGACCGATTTGTTTTTCAGCCACCTCCGGTTTGATCTAAAAGATCCCAAAAACCCGGCCAATGACCGGGTAATTTTTTCTAAGGGGCATGCGAGCCCTTTGGTGTATGCCCTTTATGCGGCGGCGGGAGCGATTTCGGAAAAGCAGCTTTTGACATATAGGCAGTTTGGGAGCGTGTTGGAGGGACACCCAACGCCAAGGTTTAAATATGCAGAGGTTTCTACGGGATCACTAGGCCAGGGGTTGTCGGTTGGAGTTGGCATGGCCTTGGCTATTACGAGGGGTCCTGTCAGTCGTTTCCTTCCCGCCAGTGCTCATTCTTCTAAAAAACTCGATACGAAATCTGATTCCAAACCTGAAGAATTGCGCGCTGGCGGGAACCCTTCCACGACTGCCACCCCCCGCGACCACGATTTGCCTTTTATTTATGTATTAATGGGGGATTCTGAGATCGCTGAGGGATCTGTGTGGGAGGCGGCAGAGCTGGCTTCTTTTTATAAACTGAGTAACTTGGTGGCAATTGTGGATGTTAACCGGCTTGGGCAAAGTAGCGAGACAATGCTTGGGTGGAACCTGGACGTCTACAAAGCCAGATTCGAGGCTTTTGGTTGGAAAGTGTATGAAGTTGACGGGCATGATATGGCGGCAATAGACAAGGTTTTTGGGATGGTAGGAGGGTTGGATGGTGGGAAGCCCAAGGTGATTTTGGCAAAGACAATTAAAGGCAAAGGCGTCTCCTTGTGGGAGGATAAGGACGGATGGCATGGGAAGCCGCTGCCAAAGGAGGAATTTGGGAGGGTGCTAAAGGAGTTGGGAGCTGTAGATCAAAGTTTGCGTGTTCAGATAGCGGGTCCTGTCAATTCTTTCCTTCCCTCCAGTGCTTTATTGACACCCCAAAATTATTCTAATTTTGGGGACCCCGTCAGGGAATCACAAATAAAAACAATTAATAACAAGCCTCTTTTTGTCGGGAGCCCTTCCAGAATTGCCACCCGCTTAGCTTTAAATTACAAGCTTGGCGAAGAGGTGGCGACGAGGAAGGCGTATGGGGAAGCACTGGCGCAGTTAGCGGACCAAGATCCACGGATTTTGGCACTGGATGGCGAAACGAGTAATTCGACATACTCCGAGCTTGTTAGGGGTTTAACCCCTAATCAGTATATTGAAATGTTTATTGCCGAACAAAATATGGCAGGTGTTGCCTTGGGGCTTTCCAAACAGGGTTTTGTGCCGTTTGTCTCGACGTTTGCGGCTTTCTGGACACGGGCTTTTGATCAAATCAGGATGAGCGCCTATTCACAGGGGAATGTGAAATATGTCGGTTCACACGCCGGCGTTTCGATTGGTGAGGACGGACCATCACAGATGGGACTGGAAGACCTCGCGCTTTTTAAGTCTGTGTTTGGTTCTGTTGTGTTTTGTCCCAGCGATGCCGTTTCGACGGCCAAGTTAACCGCACAAGCAGCCACAGGCGAGGGAATTTACTACTTACGGACTGCCAGGCCGGCGACGCCTGTTATATATTCTCCGGACGAAAATTTTGAAGTTGGGGGAAGCAAGATATTGAGGCAGAGCAAAGATGATAAATTAACACTGGTTGCGTGTGGAGTGGTGGTACACGAAGCGCTCAAGGCATATGAAAAATTACTGGAAAACGGTGTTCATATTCGAGTGGTGGATGCCTATTCAATCAAGCCGATAGATGAAAGTACGTTAAGAAGATGTGCTTCTGAGACCGAAAATTTAGTGGTGACGGCGGAGGATCATTATTTTGACGGCGGCTTGGGCGACAGTGTTTTAAATGTATTTGCCGACGGGAAGGTGCGGGTAGTGAAAATGGCGGTGACTAAAATGCCAATGTCGGGCAAGCCGGCCCAGCTTTTGAATTATGAGGGAATTGATTCTGAGGCTATTGTAAAAAATGTGAAAGGAATTCTAAAGGATTTGAAGAATCCATTGGTGAAGTAGGGTAGTTAGTTTATCCTACCTTTGTTTATTAAATAACTTCTTTCGACTTCCAAATTAGGTTTTTCGATAATTTCCCCCCTACGGGAGTTTATGACCACGCCTTCTATCAAGAATCTTGCTTTTAAGACGTCGTTTTTTGGAAGCTTGTCTAAAACTATTTCCGGGCCGCCGGTAAGGCTTCTGACGTGAATGTGGCCCATGATCGGTCCGGTTGAAGAATCAATACTGGCAATGTCTGTGGCCATTGTAGAGATGATTTCTTTGGTCCAAGGACCTTTGTTGTTAATCCAAACAATGCGGTTTTCTTCGATGACCAAGTCGTCCGGAAAAAGCGTGAACGGGAATACTTGGCGGAAGCGTCCAAGAGTACGCGATCTTTTGGAAAACCTAAAGCTTGGATTTTGATTCTTTGTGACTTGTTCCAAGCGCCAAGGACTGCTTTGTGCGAGTGTTGCCATGTTCACCTCCTTTCGATGTTAGCTTGATAATTTCCCATTCATCCAGGAAATCGGTGAGTTTGCCTGTTAATTCCGAGAGTATATTTAGCTCTTGGATGGAGAGCTTACTGCGTAGAAAATTATCTAACTTCTCTGTTTGCTTACCAATTATAGTTGCGGCGTTTATACCAGCGTCTGTAAGCGTTAGCTGGTAACGGCGCCTGTCGTTTTTGGAGGTGATACGTTTGACCAGTTTTAGCTTTTCAAGTTCGTCTATCAAACCAACGATGCTAGCGGGTTCCAGGTGTAAGTGTTTGGCGATTTGGCTTTGGCTGATGTCGGCGTACTGGGAGATTAGAAGAAGGGCTGTGGCTGGTGTGGCACCCAGAGAGAATGGGAGGGTTTGGGCGTTGAGGGCTTTTTGGATTTGCTTACCAAGTTTAATACTATGAAAAGTAAGCGTGTGTTTCATTGTTAACTTGCTAACTGTTAGGTATCTAACTAATTTGAGAACATAGTAGCACCGGTTTTAAGGGCTGTCAATGAGGTGAAAACTTGGTTTAAGTGACTTAAGTTTCTTAAGTCACTTAAGTAATTTAATAGTTCTTAACGCCCATTTTTCGTCTGAGTAAATAATTAGGTTACTTTTTACTCGTTATTGAGCAAACATTTTAACTTGTTGACAGGTTGGGTCCTCCCCCGGTGATAATGGGAATGGATCAAAATTAAGTTTTTGATCTAAAGCCCTTTCAGTTAAGGTACTGGCCAGTATTTATTCTCAAAAGACCCCCTTTGCCCAAATGGGGTCTTTTTTTATATTTAAGGGACAACCTACGGTTTTCCCTTAATATTCCTTTTCCCTATAAGAAGAAGGAAATTTGTCCGAAGTATATTCGATCCAAATTTCACATTTATTTTAATAGCCACAGACAGTAGCAACAAATGTGGCCCTTCCAAAACTGCCACCCTCCCTTATTTGTTGCAGGTGGAACCGCAGCCTTGCGATAGCCCTTGATTTCGCGTAGTAAAACTTCTCTACTTTTGATACCCTTACCTTATGTCTCCAGACCAGATTATTGTGCTGATTGACCAGTATAAGTATTGGATCCTTTTGCCTTTTATGATTTTTGAAGGGCCGATTGCCACGGTGATTGGCGGTTTTTTGGTGTCGATAGGTGTATTGAATTTATTTTGGGTGTATTTTTTGTCAGTGTTTGGAGATTTGATAGGGGATTCGATGTGGTGGTACATTGGCCGCAGTTCACGAGGGAAGTTTCTTTCCAGGGTGCTGAAATTCTTAGGGGCCGGGCATGAAAAATTTACGCGAATGGAGAGTCACTTCGAAAAGCGGGCTATGAGGACGCTTTTTTTGGGTAAGTTGGTTTATGGTTTTGAAACTATAACTTTGGTTGCGGCGGGGGTGGCTAAGGTGCCTTTTGTGAAGTTCACCCTTTACACGGCACTGCCGACGATTCCCAAATCACTGCTTTTTGTGGTGGTGGGGTATTATTTTGGCCATGCGTACAACCAGATAAGCCAATATTTGGATAATGTGGCTTTGGCGGTGGGAATTATGGCTGTTTTGGCTGTTGGGACGTTATTGGCATATAGGTACTTTTTTAAGCGGGCTTCGAAGGTAGTAGAGAAAGAGATTTAAGGCCGGAAAAGGCTGTTTTATGGCCTATAGAAAACCAATTGCGGAAATGGTATAATGAACGAAATTAAAGTAGGTTCATTGCGCAGGTTAAAACCTGCTAAATGAACGAAATTAAAGTAGGTTCATTGCGCAGGTTAAAACCTGCTAAATGAACGAAATTAAAGTAGGTTCATTGCGCAGGTTAAAACCTGCTAAATGAACGAAATTAAAGTAGGTTCATTGCGCAGGTTAAAACCTGCTAAATGAACGAAATTAAAGTAGGTTCATTGCGCAGGTTAAAACCTGCTAAATGAACGAAATTAAAGTAGGTTCATTGCGCAGGTTAAAACCTGCTAAATGAACGAAATTAAAGTAGGTTCATTGCGCAGGTTAAAACCTGCTAAATGAACGAAATTAAAGTAGGTTCATTGCGCAGGTTAAAACCTGCTAAATATGTCTTAATTCATGAGAATCCTTGTTGCCACCGATACTTACGTTCCCGATGTTAACGGTACGGCTGTTTTTGTTTACAGACTGGCTACTGATTTAGTCAAGGCCGGACATGAGGTTTTTGTGGTGGCGCCCGGTAGGCACTTCCGGCACGAAAAGCATACAGATGAAGCCGGTGTGACCGTTTTTGGAGTCCCTTCTTTTTCGGTTTTTAATTACCCATACTTTAAGTTCCCAACCGTGTTTTTGTCGAAACGCAAATTAAGAAAATTTGTGGAAGAGGTTAACCCGGATATTATCCATTTACAACAGCATTTTATAATCGGCCGCGAAATCCGGGCGATTGCCAGAAAAAAGGGGATTCCGGTTATCGCCACAAACCACTTTCTGCCGGATAATGTCTTGCCTTTTTTCCCGGTTCCGAAAATACTTCATGGGCCAATTAAAAAATGGGGTTGGGGTCAGATGCTGGGAGTGTATGGCGACGTGGCGGTTGTTACCACTCCAACCGCAACTGCGGCAGATATTATCGAAGAGATTGGCTTTACAAGCCGCGTTGTGCCTGTTTCAAACGGGATTGATCTGACCCGGTTTAATCCTAAAAATAACGGACAGTATCTTTATAAGAAATATAATATACCTCACAAAAAAACGGTTTTGTATGTAGGCAGGCTGGATAAAGAGAAAAGAGTCGACCTTTTGATACGGGCACTTGCTGTTGTACGCAAGCGGGTAGATGCCCAGCTGGTTATCGTAGGGGTGGGTTCCCAGCTGACGAATCTTAAAAGTTTGGTTTTGAAGTTGGGATTGAGAAACTATGTAATTTTCCCGGGATATTTGCCGAATGAAGATCTACAAAATGTTTTCAAAATCGGAGACGTTTTTGTCAACGCCGGAATTGCCGAACTGCAGTGTATCGCGGCGATGGAGGCAATGGCTTCTGGTTTGCCGGTTGTGGCGGCCGATTACCGGGCCCTGCCGGAGTTGGTACACCATGGCGAAAATGGGTATTTGTTCCATGATAATTACCGTGATTTGGCGAAGTACCTGATAAAGATTTTGGTAGATGATAAATTACGCAAACGTATGTCCAATAAAAGCCTGGAGATTATTTCGGGTCATTCGGTGGAAAAAACGGTAGAAACTTATGCAATGCTCTATGACAGAGCGATACTGCTTTATAACGAGGAGCAAGCGGCTAAAGTGACCCGCCATGTTATCAAAAGAGTTTGGATACCGGCTTTGGTGACGGCGGCGATCGTTTTGATGGTGGGCGCGATTTTTGCCTTTAACAGTACTTCGGAAATAAAAGCGGCACCCGGTGAGTTTATTTCCAGAGTAAACCCAAGGGAATTGGCACAGAGGGGTATAAACACCGTTAAATCCGGTTTTACGCAGGTCGAGAATACAATTGAAGAGATAAAGGGAAACTAAGCGGCGTTCCCAAGCGCTCTCTGGATTCTATCTACACCAACGCCCCATTTTTTTACTTCGTGTTTCGAAAATATTACCGAGAAAATGTGAGTGCCTCGAACGGCCGATGTGCGTACTTTGTGAACATCCGTGTTGATGATATCGAGTTGAGGATCTTGGACTAGAAATTTGCCGATTGGAGCCGGTTTGTCTTTATAGGAGTCGATTTTTCCAAATGCACGTCTTGCAAACCTGAATGGGGGATTTGTAACATCATATGTTCCTCTTCTGATGTTGACCTTTAGCCTTGAGGGGTCTATTGGCATTTTCTTGTTGAACATTGCATTCATAACTGCGTTTCGACCTTCCTTTTTCAGCTGTATTTCATCATCGCCTTCGTGAGTTTTAATTCCGCGCTTTTCCAGTATTTGTGCGACTTTTTCAAGAAATCCGGCTTCGCCCAAAACACCTTTTAAAATATGACTTGGGCGTGTAATAGAACTGAATAAGCCATCAAGACCGAAGCCGATTATTATTTCTTCTTTTCGGAATCGGGAAGGGTTAAGTGTGACAGGGGCATCCATTATTACCTGAACGTAAGGAGTGCCGTTACTTCGCTTGGAAGAATCCTGTGTTGCCTTGCCGCGGTCTATTAATGTTAGAGCTGTTTGTGCGGCCATACTCGATGATTGAGACTGGCCAAAGATGATCATTGCAGTGTTTGCGCGTTCATCTGCGGTTTCGGAAAGTTGGGTTTGAATAAAATCTGCATAGGTTGAGCTTGTTGTTCCATAGGCATCTGCTTTTAATTTTTCAACATATCCGGCGGTAACTTGACCCCATTTTTTGTTTGTTGGAGAACCGAGTGTATAAATTTCAATATCTTGCGGAACCCTGCCTGCCTCCAGATCTTCCACTGCTACTGGAAGGTAACGCATTGCCTGCTTGATAGCCACTTCAACAAAGGTGAACTGGTGGCCGTTTTGAAGTTGGGGAAATGAAGGAAGAATAAAACCCTTTTGTGTTTAGGAGGCTCTTCCGGTTGGGTAGTGGAAATGCCGGTTATTTCTTGGGCGAGTTTTGTAATTTCGATTTTGGTATATGGAAGCGATGCACCCGCAGAATCCGTAAAAATTGCGGTATTTTCCATTTCTTGGTCAAAAAAGGCATCCAATACCTTCTTCATGAGTACAATTTTTTCTGGGCTGTCAGGGAATTCCTTTTTAAATGCATTGAGAGCAATTTCCCCATGCAAGAAGGGAATTTGTTCTTGACCGGATTGTTCGGCTGTTTGAGGATGTCTCTTTACCAGATTTTCTAGAAATCCATGCAATTTATCTATTCGCTGCGGTTGTTGTTCTACCGGCATTTTAGGTTTTTGGGCAGATTCTTCTTGGACTGGTTTTGGGGCAGGTTCTTGGTTCATGATTCTATTCTATATCTGATTTACTTGCAAAAGTTGAAGATGAGACTGGTGATTTCTTCCGGGTTATTCATGGGCAGGACGTGGTTGGCGTTTTTGATGACTTCCAGCTTGGAATTGGGGATTTCCTGGTGTAATTTTTCAGAAAGGGGCAGTGGGTATATAGAATCTTTTTCGCCGGCGATGATTAGAGTGGGGACTTTGATTTTAGGGAGCTGATCCAATACATTGAAGTTTTCGATCTGTTTACTGGTTTGGGTATAACTGCGCAGGGAATTATGCCAGATGGTTCTGGCGAGGCCAAACCACTCGTAGTCTTTGTGGTATTTGCCCGGCGGATATGGTGAATGCCAAGGTTTGCGGGCTGGAAGGCTAAGCAGGGTAGCTACGTTGGTGGCAAGAGCTGCTCCTTTTCTGAGAATGGCATTTTTAAGATATGGAGGTGGGCAGTAGCTAGCGCCGATGACGATGAGCTTTTTGACCATGTGAGGGTTTTTGAGGGTAAACATGAGGGCGATGTTGGCACCATAGCAGTGACCAATGAGAATAATCTCCTTCTGTTTTTCGGCTTTGAGAATCTCCTCGATGTCTTTGACTAGGTGCGAGAGGTTGTAGCTTTGTGGCGTCCTTGGGTGGCTGGAGTAACCATGTCCGCGTAGGTCCATGGCAATCGTGTTGTAACCCTTTGCTTGGAGCGGTTTGATGACATATTGCCAGGCGTCTAAGTCGCCGCCCACGCCATGGAGGAAGAGAAGGGTTGGTTTGTCTTTGGAACCCTTATGGGTTTCGTAGTAGATGGTTTGATTGTCGGAGATTTTGAGGGTCACAGGCTTATTGTAACGTTTATTTGTCACATCATGAATTAATAATCAGTGAGTCAGTAAATCAGTAAGGATCAGTGAATCAGAAATTCAGTTAAATCAGTAAGTAAAATAGTACTGAATCACTGAACTTACTGGTCTACTGATATACCGACTCACAGACTCACTGATTACTAAATTGTATGCAGGCTCCGTTATGTAATTAAAATGGCTTGCAAGAGGGTATTTTAAGTCGCAAGGTATGTTTTTCCCCCGCCGTCGCTCACGCTTTGGCGGGCAAGCAAAACAAAAGCCGACGTCAAACGCGATCGGCTTCTGTTTTTTTATTTTCGTATATTGTTAATCGTTGATCGTTAATTGGGCAACGATGGATCCCGCATCAAGTGCGGGATGACATAAATGTCATTTTCGGCGAGATTTGCTCGCCGGTTTCTTTTTGGTTGTTTTCGTTGTTTTTCTGGTCACTGGCCTCTTACTACTAGTTTCTTCCTTAGCCGGCTTTTCCCGCCTTTGGCGAGGCTCGCCTTCGGCGGCGTCTTCTTCATCTTTGGTGTACCACCAGGCGGCAAGGATGACCAATGCTACGACGACGAGAATAATAAAGGCCGTGTTTCTATCGAAAGTGGGAGTAGGGGCAGGCGCAGGGCTCCCGATAGGGGCAGTCTTGAAACTCACCGATACAGTCGCTTGCGGTGTGAGCGGAGAGTGGTCGTTGTTTACAAGTTCGGCTTTTATAGTGTGGTCGCCGGCGGGTACATCTGAATAAATTGTGTTGTCGGCGATAACCATTTTGGCGGATTCGCTGGTGGCGTTTTGGTCGTCGAGCCAAACATGGATATGACCTTGACCCGGGGCGGTGTAGCTGTTGGTGTTGAAATCGGTTAATGCCAAACCGTTTACGGAAAACAATACCGGCACCTTATCACCATATATAGTCTGGCCGGCTTGGGGGGTAATGATCGTGACTTTTGGCGTTCCGGAAACGGGCGTCGGGGAGGCTGTAACTTGGGCAAACGCCGGGGTTACGGACAGAATTGAAAGGGTGGCTGTTGTAGCCAAAAATTTAGTGACCTGCATTTTATTAGTAACAGTCTGACTAAATTTCAAAAGAAAAGTTAGTCATGATGAAAACGAAAGCTAATCTATCATGGGGGCTTCGTGGACCGTCAATAGTGATTTTAATTTACCCGGATGAGGCGGGAAATTGACGACAATTTTTACCCGGGGTAAGGTTTTGACAAAAAGTTTGATAAAAATTGTCTAAAATTTCTGAGAAAATTTACAATTTACAGTTTACAATTTTCAATAAATTTACAATGACAGAATTTTAAAATTAATCAAATGAAAATTTAGTGTAAATTTAAAATTGAAAATTAAAAATTCCTCTCCTGATATAATGTCTAAATAAATGGCGGAAGAAGTTAGAAATGTCATTATCATCGGTTCCGGACCGGCCGGTTTAACGGCGGCGCTGTATACGGCTCGGGCCGATTTAAAGCCTTTGGTTTTGGCGGGGGTTAAATGGGGCGGACAGTTAATGCTGACAACCGAAGTTGAAAACTACCCCGGCTTTATTGAAGGAATCCAAGGACCGGATTTGATGATGAATTTTCGTAAACAAGCAGAGCGGTTTGGGGCAGAAATAAAAAACGAAGATATTACAAAAGTTGATTTTGGCAATAGTCCTTTTACTATTAGTGTAGGCGAGACTAAGTATCAGTCTAAGGCTGTAATAATTGCCACGGGGGCGGAAACCAATTGGCTTGGTTTGCCAAATGAACAGCGCCTGATTGGAAAAGGGATTTCCAGTTGTGCCCCTTGTGATGCTTTCTTTTTCCGGGATAAAAAGGTGATTGTTGTGGGCGGCGGGGATAGCGCGATGGAAGAGGCATGTGTGCTTTCCAAGTTTGCCTCCGAGGTGACAATTGTCCACAGAAGAGGCGAATTTAGGGCAAGTAAGATCATGATCGAAAGGGCTAAAGCCAATCCAAAGATCTCCTTTTTGCTAAATGCGGTGGTAGAAGATATCTTGGGCCAGGACAAGGTTGAAGGTGTGAAATTAAAGGACACTAGTACAGGCAAGCAAACAGAAATGGCGCTTGACGGGATTTTTGTGGCCATTGGGCATAGTCCGATGAGCAAGGTTTTTAGGGGACAAGTTGAGCTTGATGAACATGGTTATGTTCAAAGAAAGCCGATTCAGGATGCATCAACGGGACTTTTTACCTATAAGACGATGACATCGGCAAAAGGCGTATTTGTGGCCGGGGATATACATGATTACCATTACCAGCAGGCGGTAACGGCGGCAGGGTATGGATGTAAGGCGGCTTTGGAAGTTGAGCGGTGGTTGGAGGAGTAAGATTCGTGTGTATATAACTTTAGTTAAATCTGCCTAAAATTTTTATGACCAATGGGATTGCACGCAAATTGGGTTATTGGTGCGAAGTTTTGGGCCTTGATGGTCACAGAGTTGAGGTAGAAGTTATTTCTCCCAATCAAGTTACAGACGAAAAAGGCGAAACCGGAGCTCATTTAGTTGGTGGTAGGCGGATTACAGAGGATTCGATTGTAATTTTTACCACAAGGAGACTTCGCGAGGATGATGTAGTCCATGAGCTTTTGCATGTTCGTTTTCCTGAAATGTCGGAAGGTGAAGTCAGGAGTGAGACAAGAAGTTTGAGGATCGCCAGAGACTTAAACTTTATTGGTGGTTTTGCCAAAGAGAGGTAAACTTCTCGACCCTTCGAGGTAACTTAGGGGTCAATGGTGAGTAAGATCGAACCATTGACTTAGCCTCGTTTTTGCTTTAAACTTCCAGTAATTCACTAGTAGTTCATTGTTACATTGCTAGATTGTTAAATTGTTCTTTTAGCAATGAAGCAATGGAACAATTTTAACAATGTTCAGATTATCTCAAAAAGCTGATTATGGCTTGATATTACTTTCGAATCTTTCCAAGAGTAAAACTCCGGTTTCGGTGGCCACGATTGCCCGGAAAAACGAAATACCTACAAAATTCCTTTCCCAAATCGCCACCGAGCTGAAAAAAGCCGGGATGATCAAGGCCAAAGAAGGAGCAAGCGGCGGATTTATGCTGGCGAAAAAGGCCACAGAGATAAAACTGTTGGATGTATTGAAGCTGCTGGATGGGGAACTTGTGGTTGGAGAGTGTTTTGAAGATGACCATGAATGTCATTGTGGCGGAAAAGAAATGTGGCAGGACTTAAAAAAGCAATTGGAGGAGACAATCGGGGCAAAGACAGTGGCTGATTTGGTTGTTTAGCAAAATGTTAAAGCTTAAGAGTCTAAGGGCAAGTGTCGATTCCAAGGAGATATTGAAAGGTGTGGACCTTGAGGTGAAAGTCGGAGAGGTTCATGTTTTGATGGGGCCAAATGGGAGCGGAAAGAGTACGCTGGCGCAGGTGGTGGCGGGTGCGCCACAGTTTAAAGTTCAAAGTGCAAAGTTCAAATTTGAAAAACATGATTTAACTAAATTAACACCGGACAAACGGGCGAAGTTGGGGATATTTTTGGGAATGCAGCATCCGGTTGAGGTGCCGGGGGTAAGCGTTTTTGCATTCCTCCGGAAAGCAAAAAGCGCTAGAAGTATGAATTATGAAGTAAGAATTAAGAATAAAAAAAACCATAATTCAAAATTCATGACTCGTAATTCTGCTTCTCAATTCCGTGAGGAATTGAAGAAATACATGGCCGAGTTGAGGCTGCCGGAGGATTTTTTGCGAAGGGCCTTAAACGAAGGATTTTCCGGGGGAGAAAAGAAAAGGAACGAGATTTTACAGATGATGGCATTGAAGCCAAAATTGGTTATTTTGGATGAGATTGACAGTGGTTTGGATGTGGACGGGCTCAAACTTGTGACTTCTGCTTTAAAGCGTTTTGCCATTAGCAATCCGCGTTCAGCAATTATTCTTATTACCCATTACGCTCGCATTCTTAAATATCTCAAAGCAGACCAGGTACACATTATGGTTGAGGGAAAGATTGTTAAGAGTGGAAAGATGGGATTGGCAAAACAAGTTGAGGACGGCGGATACCAATCGTTCAGTCCGTTGTCATCCTGAACTTGATTCAGGATCTGATTTCTGGATTCCCGCTTTCGCGGGAATGACAAAATGGAGGTTCTCGACAAGCTCGAACAATATATGAATAGTCCATTAATACAAACAGATTATAAGTATGGATTTTCGAAACCGGAAAACTATGTATTCAAATCTCGTCGCGGTTTGAATGAAGCTGTTGTAAAGCAGATTTCCGGGTTTAAAGATGAGCCGCAATGGATGTTGGATTACAGGTTGAGGGCGCATGAGATTTTTCTTTCGAAAAAGATGCCTACATGGGGAGCGGATCTTTCCAAAATAGACTTTGACAATATTTTCTACTATATTCGGCCAACGGATAAGCAAATGACCAAGTGGTCGGATTTACCCAAAGATATTAAAGATACATACGATGCAATCGGGATTCCGGAAGCGGAAAAGAAGTTTTTGGCGGGGGTAACGGCCCAATACGAATCCGAGTCGGTTTATCATTCTTTTCAAAAGAAGTGGGAAGACATGGGCGTGATTTTTACCGATATGGATACGGCTTTAAAGAAATACCCGGAACTAGTCAAATCATACTTTGGTAGAAACATACCTTCGGCGGACAATAAATTTGCAGCTTTGAATTCTGCGGTTTGGAGTGGGGGCACTTTTATCTATGTGCCGCCCGGAGTTTCCGTGGATATTCCGCTGCAAGCCTATTTTAGGATCAACGCGGCCAATATGGGGCAGTTTGAAAGAACGCTGATTATTGTGGACGAAGGTGCGTATGTGCACTATGTGGAAGGTTGCTTCATTGCAGGAACTCGAGTGCGAACAGACAAAGGAGAGAAACTTATTGAGGATATTGAGATGGGCGATAAAGTGCTTACCCATAAAGGCAGATATAGGTCGGTATACAACACAATGAAAAGACCATACAAAGGTAAGGTATATTCAATCAAATACTGGGGGGATAGCGAAGCTACTTTAAACGTGACTGAGGAACATCCACTTTTTATTTGCAAAAGGGAGAGGAAAGAATATCGGAATGCGAAATTCACTCCGGAATGGGTAACTGCCGACCAAGTTAAAGTGGGTGACTATTTAGTGTACCCAATACACAATAAAGAAACTGAGAAAGAGATTATCGAAAAAGAAACAATAAAAACTGTAACTGCTCTTGACGATCAAAAGCCATTTATTTACAACTACAAACCAAATATTAATCTTTTAATTCCATTTGGAAATGGAAGGCATGTTGTTGAAAGAAGTTTTGAATTATCACTTGATTCTGATTTCTATCGTTTGGTTGGTTACTATCTTGCCGAAGGCCATGTGGATAAAGACCATTACTTGACCTTTACGTTTAACATAAACGAAAAGATATTTTTAGAAGACGTAAAAGAATTAATAACCAGGTATTTTGGAAAAGATGTTGTAGAAGGAAAAATAAGAAATAATGGACAGACACTTACTCTCTGTTCAACTCTTGCGGCTAGGTTTTTTAGACGAGAATTTGGTTCAACGAACAAAACAAAGCATATTCCGGCTTGGATGCTTGAAAGTCCCAAATATCATTTAAGTGAATTGGTTAAAGGATTATGGCGAGGTGATGGAAGCTACGATAAAAAACTGGATTTATTTCGATACTCATCTGTAACAAGATCGTTAGTTTACGGATTTCGGGATGCACTACTTAAGTTAGGTGTTGTTTCTTCAATTAATTCACAAAAAAGATTATTACCTAAACAAGTTATGAACAACGTTATTGTCTCCCGTACTTCCAATGCGTTATTTAGCCGTATTGTTGGTAAAAGCGCACTTGATGGACGGAAAGAGGGTTCGCCATTTTATCTAGATGAAAATTATCTGTTTGTACCAATAAAGTCGATTGAAGTTAAGGAGCTAAAAACTAATGTTTACAACTTTAGTGTTGAAGAGGATGAATCTTATGTAGCAGAAGGAGTTATTTCGCATAACTGTACGGCACCTACTTACACAACCGATTCACTGCACGCGGCGGTTGTGGAGATTTTCGTTAAAAAGGGAGCAAGGTGTAGGTACACCACAATTCAAAACTGGTCCAACAATGTTTATAACCTGGTAACCAAGCGGGCTTTTGTAGAAGAAGAAGGAATTATGGAATGGGTAGACGGTAATTTGGGTAGCCAGATTACGATGAAATATCCAAGCTGTTATTTGGTTGGTAGAAAAGCGCGGGGAGAGGTTTTGTCTTTGGCTTTTGCAGGTGCGGGCCAGCACCAAGATGCGGGTGGGAAGTTGATGTTTTTGGCGCCGGAGACTTCCGGGGAAATAATTAGCAAATCTGTTTCTGCTTTTGGGGGAAGGACTTCTTATAGAGGGTTGGTCAAATGTATTAAAGGTGCCAGAGGAGTCAAATGTAACGTGCGGTGTGACGCGTTGATTTTGGATGAACTTTCCAGAAGTGACACCTATCCTACTATGAAAGTAGATGAAGACGAAGTGATGATTGGGCATGAGGCTTCGGTTTCGCGGATTAATGCCGAACAGCTATTTTACTTAATGAGTCGAGGGCTTTCCGAACTGGAAGCAACTTCTTTGATTGTTAACGGGTTTATTGAGCCGATTGTTAAAGAGTTGCCCTTGGAATATGCGGTGGAGCTTAACAGGCTGATTCAATTGAATATGGAAGGATCAGTTGGTTAAAGTAAAATTTCTCTTTGCCCAGAAAGGAGCTAAATAAATGAGTTCTGTTGAAGAAGTACCAGAACATAGAAGGCCTGGAGATTCCAAAAAGCAAATTGCTGAGCATACGAGGGGTCACTTAGCAAATTTACAGGGAGATGTTGCCCGCATGGGATTAAGTGAATCTTATTTTGAGGCAAAAGTGATAGATCTTGCTATGGGGATATGTGTAGCTACCGGAGAGGAATTTGGAGATGTGATTTGCGGCGTTTTACCAGCTTGGAGAAAAAGCGGATTTTCGGATCTAGCTGATGTTTATGCCGAAGCTTTTCAGGAAAAAACGGATCAGGGGGTGGCGGAATGAGTGCTGAATTAGATCCAAAATTGGGAGAATTTTTTGATAGTGTTCTTTCTTACCACAAAATGTGGAGAGATTGGTGTAGAGATATGAAAGGTTATGACAGGATTGATCGTATTATGCCGATTAGTGTTGAAGAGCTGACGGTTTTAGCTCATGAATACGGGATGTCTGTAACTGGTGATATCGGAATTGGAAAAGGTCGCTTGAATTTACGACCGGTACTTGATGGCCAAGTTATCGATTATTTGGGTAATCCGATTGATGATTTAGGTGAAAATGGAGTTGGGATAAGCAATTATGCTGCATATAAACTAAAGAAAGAAATATTCGGCGAGCAAGCTGTAAGTGAAGACGATATAAGAGAAGAGTATGCGCAAGTAGCAGAGAAACATTCTGGTCCGGCGCTTAGGTTTATTGGCGGTGCAACTTTTGGAGATTTTATTGAGCAGTACGAAAGATTTGAAATACACCTTTATTGTTCGGAGATGGATGGAGATGACAGCGAGTGGGGAGATTTAACGTACGGCAGTGAGGCGGTTGTTGCCGATTTGGAGTTGTATTTTGAGCTTGAGAGGTATCTAAAACGTAAGGATTTCCTTAAGCCTGGCCAATTACTTAATCCAGAATTTTACTTTTTTCCTCAGACTGGCCGGTTAATGGTCGAACTTAAGGGAGACAATGAGTATTGGCAAGCTTATTTGGTTTTAGGGAGAGAAGATGAAAGTAGTCCCAGCCAGCTTTTGGTTTTGAAGGAAAAAGGAGCGGTTGGATGAGAGAAATAAATTCAATGTCTGACAGAAATGGTAATAAACCTTCGACTGTTGCTGACATGCTTGTAGATGTGAGAGCACGACTTGACACTCTTGATCAATTTATAGAAGAGCACGATTTAGGAGAGGCGCAAAGAAAACTTTTTGTTGTCCAGCTTGGTGCAGAATTTGGTGCTTTAAGTGCGTTGCCCCAAGATGAGCTTTTCGATGATGTTTTTGGTGCTTATTCGATGGAGTTAACAAGAAGATTAAATGTGGGCAGGGTACAAGAGGGTTTTGGCCGGCCCCCTGAGAGGCAAGGATGATAACTGTTAAAAAAGACGAATTTAAAAGGTTAGCTTTTGAACTTTGCGGTAATAAAACCGTTGAGATTTTGCTTGCCGGTGAAAATTCGAGTGTCGAGGTACTGGGTTTGGTGATTGGAAAAGTGGCAGATATACATAATTTAGAAGCGAATATTACCCACGCCGCGCCGGGAACAAAGTCGGTTGTAAAAGTCAAAGGGGTGTTGAGGGGAAGATCTAAGTTTGATTTTCGCGGTAACGTAAAGATAGAAAGGGGAGCCAAGGGAAGCGATGCATATTTAAGGAGTGACGTTTTGCTTTTTGACGAGGCCAAAATGGGAGATGACACACCGGCATTGGAGATCTTGGAGCCGGATGTTAAAGCCGGGCATGCGGCAACAATAGGAAAGGTTGATGAGAATATGATTTTTTATTTGATGAGCAGGGGAATAACGAGGAATGAAGCTGAAAAATTGATTATCGAAGGGTTTGTGGGAGAAATGCGGGAGAAAATAAAAGATGCTAAATAATTTTCAATTTTTTAATGTTAAAACATTTAAATCGGAAGGAGGAAATAAATGGCAAGAGTTAAAGTTGGAAAGACAAGTGAAATAGAAAAAGGCAACGCCAAGGCTTTTAAAGTGGGCAAAGACGAAGTTGCTGTTTATCACACGGAAAATGACGAGTGGTATGCAACGACCGATATCTGCACTCATGAACAGTGTAATTTGAGCTATGGAAAACTGTCTGATCACGAGATTGAATGCCATTGTCATGGGGCAAAGTTTGATGTGTCTGACGGATCAGTGTTGCTGCCGCCCGCAGTTGAGCCTTTGAAAACGTTCAAGGTTTTCGTTGAGGGAGAGGATGTTCTTATAGAGGGGTGATTGTCATCCTGAACCCTTCGCTTCGCTCGAGGGTAAACTCCGTGAAGGATCTGAAATTGGATTCCCGATCAAGTCGGGAATGACAAAAGAAAAGATTCTTCCCCCGCAAAGCGGGGTCAGAATGACAAGGTAAATGATTATGAATATAAAAAAGATTAAAGCGGATTTTCCGATTTTTAACCGAAAGATCAATGGGAAACCATTGGTTTATTTGGATAGTGCGGCGACGAGTCAGAAGCCGAAGCAGGTTTTGGCGGCTGTTGATAAATATTACGAAGCCCACAATGCCAATGTGCATCGGGGGATTCATACTTTATCGGTTGAAGCAACTGAAGCTTATGAAGCGGCGAGAAAACGTGTAGAGAAATTTGTTTCCTCCTCCGCTAAAGCTTCGGAGGACAAGGGAGTTGGGGAGATTATATTTACTAGGAATGCAACGGAGGCAATCAATTTAGTTGCTTACGCGTGGGGAAGGGTGAATATTGGAAAAGGTGACGAGATTGTGACAACGATTATGGAACACCATAGCAACTTTGTGCCGTGGCAGCAGTTAGCGGCCGAAAATGGCGCAACACTTAAAGTAGTTCCCCTTCGCTACGCTCAGGGCAAACTCGGCCAAGGAAATGGGGAGCTGGACGAAGAAGCTTTTAAAAAAGCACTGACTAGGAAGACAAAATTGGTGGCTATTGCTCACGTTTCCAACGTTCTTGGAACGATTAATGATGTTAAGCGTTTGTCGTTAGTCGTTCGTCGTCTAGCCCCAGCCGCGAAGTTGCTGGTTGATGGGGCACAGGCGGTACCGCACATGAATGTTGATATCGGTTCATTGGGAGTCGATTTTTATGTATTTACGGGACACAAAATGTTAGGACCGATGGGAATTGGAGTTTTGTGGGGGAAGCGCGAAATTTTGGAAAGTATGCCGCCTTTTTTATTCGGAGGGGAAATGATTAGCAAAGTGACTTTGGAGAAAACCACCTGGAATGAATTGCCTTGGAAGTTTGAAGCCGGAACGCCGAATGTTGGGGGAGCAATTGGGCTGGCGGCGGCATGTGATTATTTGGATGGGATTGGGATGGACAATGTGCGGAAGCATGAAGTGGAGTTAACGAAGTATGCAATAGGAAGACTTACTAAAATACCCGGCGTGGTGATTTTTGGATCCACAGATGCAGCAAAAAGAGCCGGAGTAGTTTCTTTTAATGTAGGACCGATTCACGCTCATGATGTGGCGTCGATTTTGGATGCAGAAGGTATTGCAATACGAAGCGGGAATCATTGTGCCGAGCCGCTTGTCGATTTCTTAGGTGTAGCCTCTATCGCTCGAGCCAGTTTTTACATTTACAACGATAAGGCAGATGTTGATAGGTTGGTGGAAGGAGTACGAAAGGTTATTAAAACCTTTCGAATACATACCAATACTACCAATGACAAATGACAAATCAATGAATAATCAAGAGTTATTTAATTTTTCATTTAACGAATTGATTGGTATTTATTTGACAGTGGTATTTATTTGACATTATTTATGGATTTATACCGAGAATTAATTTTGGAGCATTGGCAAAGTCCGCAGAATTATGGCGAGATGAAAGGGGCGGATTTGATTATAGATCAGGTGAATCCGTTGTGCGGGGATGAGGTTACGTTCTACTTTAAGTTTGCTTCGTTGTCATCCCCGCGAAAGCGGGGATCCAGTAACTGGATTCCCGATCAGGTCGGGAATGACAAGGATAGTTCTCGACCCCTCGACAAGACTCAGGGCAAGCAAGCTCGAACAATAACCGATGTTAGCTTTGTGGGCAAGGGGTGTGCAATTTCGGTGGCAAGTGCTTCAATTTTGTCGGAGGCGATAAAGGGAAAATCCGTCAAGGAACTTTCGAAGCTGACAGGTGAGGATGTTTTTGAAATGCTGGGTGGACCTGTTGTACCCGCGAGGCTGAAGTGTGCGTTTTTACCGTTGGAGGCGATTCGGGGGATCTTAAATTCGAAATCCGAAGCACGAAATCCGAAACAATTTTCAAAATTATAATTTTCGAATCTTTAAAACTGTTTGGAACCTTGAGCATTTTAATTTATTATTTGTTTAGAATTTAGATATTAGAGTTTATAATGTTGTGATGGCAAAGCGTTGGAAGATAACTATAGATAGAGACCTGTGTATTGGTGCCGCTTCGTGTGTGGCACTGGCGGGGCAGACGTTTGAATTGGATGGCGAGAACAAGGCGATTGTTTTGGAGGGGGAAGGTGATCCACCGGAATTGATAAAACTGGCAGCAGAGAGCTGTCCGACCAAGTCGATTATTTTGATCGATGAAGAGACGGGTAAACAAGAATACCCTTAGTAAGAGGAATTCACAATTTTAAATTTACAATTTACATTAAATTTTCAATTAATAAATTTTCAGTGCTAAAATTACGTAAATGAAAAGGGCGCAGATAATGGATTCAAAAGAAGCGCGTAATGAGCTTTTGACAGAGGTAAAAAAGCGTAAGGAGAAGTATATTTCCGAAAACCCTCAATATCGAAATTGGGAAGGGATGTATCACCGTCATACTACCGGGAAATACATAGGTGATTTAATTTATGGTGCCAACGATGGAATAATTACGACTTTTGCAGTGGTTGCAGGCGCTGTCGGTGCTTCGCTTTCGCCGGTTGTGATTATTATTCTGGGGTTTGCTAATATCTTTGCTGATGGAATTTCGATGGGGGCCAGCAATTATTTAAGCATCCGCTCGGAACAGGATTACGCAAAGGCACAGAGGAAAAAAGAGGAGTGGGAAGTTGATAATTTGCGCGAGATAGAAATTGACGAGATTAGGGAGATTTTTGAAAGAAAAGGTTTTCGTGGATCTGATTTAAAAAAAGCTGTTGAAGTGATCACGTCTGACCGAAAGATTTGGGTAGATACAATGATGATAGACGAACTTAGGATAATGGAAGACGAAGGCGAAAACCCCATTAAACATGGTTTGGCTACCGTTGCGGCTTTTTTTCTGGCCGGCATTGTGCCGCTTTTAGCATACGTAATTCCGGGTGTTCCTAATACATTTTGGGTTGCAGTGGTTTTGGGAATGGTTTCGCTTTTTATAGTCGGAGCTTTAAGATCACTAGTTACAGCTGTTACTTGGCTTCGCGGAGGACTAGAGATGCTTTTTGTGGGTTCCGGCGCGGCGATGGTTGCTTTTATTGTTGGTAATTTAGTGGAAAAGATTGTTTCCCAATGAAGTCAGTAGATTATTTAGTAATATCAGCAGGTCGCTTTGTCAGGCAAAGCCTGACAAGAGCGCTCCTCTGATATTACTACTATGAAAAAGGCAGATTGTTTAGTAATTGGAGGCTCAACGGCCCGCCGCCGCAGTTTTGCTGCTTTGGCGAGGCTCGCTGAACAATTATGAAGAACGTAGACTTTCTAATTATTGGAGGCTCAGCGGCAGGGACAACGGCGGCAGAGGTTATTCGTGGTTTAAAACCCGAGGCGACGGTCACGATTGTCACAGACGAAAACCACGAAGAATATTCGAGGATTTTGGTGCCGCACTATATACGCCACAAAGTTACCCGCGAACAGGTGTTTCTTAAGAAGCCGGAATGGTACAAGGAGAAGTTAATTGAGTTAATTAAGTTAAAGAAGGTAATTAAGTTAGACGCAGTCAATCACAAAGTAAGTTTAGGGGATGGGGAAGAGATTGAATATGGGAAGCTTTTGATTACAGTGGGGGGAGCGGTGGTGCCTTTTGAGGCGCCGGGAGTAGATCTTGGGAATATTTTTTACATGCGTACGATTGAGGATGCCGATTCGATTATCAAAGGTTTGGAAGGGGCAAAAAATGCTGTTGTTGTCGGCGGCGGCTTTATTGGGCTGGAATTTGCTCATAGTTTCAGGGCAAATGGAGTAGAAAATGTGACTGTTTTGGTGATGGAGCCTTTTTTTTGGAAAGGTAAACTGGACGAGGATTCGTCTAAAGTTTTAACGAATTTATTGGAAAGCAACGGTGTGAAGATTTTGACAAACGAACAGGTTGAACGGTTTGAAGGTGACGGCGGTGTAAAAAAGGTGGTTACGAAATCCGGCAAAACCTTGGACGCTGAAATTGTGGGGATTGGAATTGGGATTAAATCCAACTTGGGGTTTTTGGAGAATAGTGGGGTAAAGATAAACCGGGGAATTCTTACTAATGAATATTTAGAGACCAATTTACCCGATATTTACGCGGCCGGCGATTGCGCCGAGTTTTTGGATGTGATTTTTGATAGACAGCATATTTTGGGAATTTGGGCGAATGCGACTTTGCAGGGAAGTACGGTTGGGAAAACAATGACCGGTACAAAAACCGTTTTCGAGACAGCGTTTTCTTATTCGATAAACATTTTTGGCGGCAATTGTTCCTTTGTCGGGGAGACGGATGAAAGTTTTGCTGACGAGATTGTGATAAGGGGCAGTGTGAAAGAGGCCAAAATGACGAGGATTTTTATTAAAAAGATCGCCGGGGTAATGCGCGTGGTTGGGGCAACTGTTATCAATGATCCGGCTGAAGTTGGACCTCTGGCTCGTGCAATTAAAGATAGGGTTGATGTTTCCCGCTACAAAGCTAAATTTGGGGATATGAATTTTGATTTAAAAGAACTTGCGGTGTAAAATCAGCAGGTCTGCGGTTTAATTTAAAAACACAATGTCAAATGAACGTAAGTTTTTAATAGGGGTAGGGATTGTAACCGTTTTGGTGGTGCTGGGCGGTGTTTTCTTTTTTAGCAGGGGGCAAGGCAGTGAAACAGTTTCTGAAAATGTTCCATTTACAGAAATTTTAAAGGATTCTATTCACACCAAAGGCGAAGCTTCTGCTGAGGCAAAAATTGTGGAATTTGGTGATTTTCAATGTCCGGCTTGTGGACAGGCATACCCGATTGTTAAACAGTTTTTGAAGGGTAAAGAAAATAAAGTTTACTTTGTTTTTAAAAACTTTCCTTTGACTCAGATACACCAGAACGGGCTTCCTGCTGCGAGGGCTGCAGAAGCTGCGGGTAAACAGGGTAAGTACTTTGAAATGCACGATGTTCTTTACGAAAAACAGTCTGAATGGTCGGGGCTTGCAGACCCAACCTCTAAATTTACTGAGTATGCAAAGGGTATGGGACTGGATTTGAACCGGTTCAAGAAGGACATGGCTGAGGCGATTGGTGTGATTAACCGCGACGCGGCATTGGGAAAGAAGGCGGGGGTTAATTCTACGCCGACATTTTTTATAAATGGGAAGAAATATCCGGGCGTGCTGACTCTGCAAGCACTGGAGGATGCTGTGAGCGGTAAGACGAAGTAAGATTTCGTTCGTTGGCCGATTTGCAATTTGCCCAAATCCCTGAAAGTTAGTAAGCTAGAGAGTAATCCGAAGTTTGTCATTGCGAGGACCCCGCATTGCGGGGGACGAAGCAATCTTAATTTTAAAAGATTGCCACGCTCGTTTTACTCGCTCGCAATGACGGTTGAGTTTTTTATATGATTTATATTGCAAGCGATCATGCGGGATTTTATTTAAAAAAGGCCTTGATCCAATATTTGCGGGTTAAGGAATACGAAGTTGAGGATTGTGGTGCTTTTGCGATGGATGAAGCGGATGACTATCCGGATTTTATCGTTCCGTGCGCAAAAAAAGTTGTTAGCAATAAAGGGGCACTAGGAATTGTGATAGGAGGATCCGGTAACGGGGAGGCAATTGCGGCCAATAAAGTTAAAGGGATCCGGGCGGCTGTTTTTTATGGTTCCAACGCAGAAATTGCCAGACTAGCCAAACTACACAACAATGCTAATGTTCTTTCTCTTGGGGCTAGGTTTACCACCGATGTTGAAGCTAAAGCTGCAGTGGCGATGTGGCTTGAGACTAAGTTTGAGAATGAGGAAAGGCATGTGAGGAGAATTGGGAAAATTAAAGCAGCAGAAGAACAAAATAATCAGTGAGTCGGTGAGTCAGAGGATCAGTGATTCGGAATGTCAGTGAAATCAGTAAGTACACGCGCACTGAATTACTGAACTGACCGGTTTACAAATACACCGACCTACTGACTCACTGATTATTGAACACTATGTCTAAGTTTAGATTATTGAACAAAACACATTGGATATTGCAGGTTAATCTGCTTTTTGTGTTGGTTTTTTTAAACATCTGGGATTATGTGATTTCTAAAGAGCTGTTTAATGCCATGATACTGGGGATTATTATTTTTGGGATCCCGATGATTTTGTGGTTCTGGGGGTCTTTCCGGGCTGTGATGCTCGATACGCTGGTATCGATTTTGGAATCGGTGATTTTGGTGGTTTTTGTAATGCAAAGTTTTGAATTGGCCGGTTTTTCCACCGGAGTGAGCAAATCTTTATTCTGGTTTCCATATTTACTGCTGGCGATTTTTAATGCCCTTTGGGGTTTGAGGATATATTCGAGGAATAAGGAGAAAATTGATGCAACAATTTAATTTTCTCCTTGCGGTCCTCGTCCCGCATTGCGGGACTGCGGGCCTAAAGGAGAAAATTGATGCAACAATTTAATTTTCTCCGGTTTTAAAAATGACACTTAGAGATTGGTTTGAAAAAGCTAAAAATGAACAGTTTGCCATTGGGGCGTTTAATGTCGACTCCTTTGATATTTTCAAAGCTATTTGTGAAGGCGCGGAAAGGACTAAGTCTCCGGTTATTGTGGAATTTTCTTCCGGCGAGGCAGAGTATTTTGGTCTGAAAAATATTGCGGATTTGGTTAAAAACGCGCGGGAAGAAACTAGCGTGCCGATATTTTTGAATTTGGATCATGCCAAGGAAGTAGATTCCTGCTTGGAAGCGATTGAGCGTGGTTTTAACATGGTGCATTTTGATGGGAGTGATTTACCGCTCGGAGAGAATGTTTTAAGGGTCAAGGAAATTGTGCAGGCTGCTCACAAAAAGGATGTAATGGTGGAGGGAGAGATAAATAAAGTTTCGGGTGCTTCCGAAGTGCATGATGAGGAACTGGATTTGGCGATTATTAAAAAGTCGCATACCAAACCGGCAGAAGCGGGAGATTTTGTGGTGCAAACAGGGGTGGATATTTTTGCGCCCGTTTTTGGCAATGTTCATGGTATTTTTCCAACCGAACCGGATTTGGACTTTGAAATTTTGAAAAAAATCCGTGAACTTGTGCCGAACACTTTTCTTTCGCTGCATGGAGGTTCGGGCATACCAAAAGAACAAGTTAAGGAAGCGATTACGGTTGGGGGAATAGTTAAAGTGAATGTAAATACAGAGCTGAGACAGGCATATATTGACAGTTTGGGTGAGAAAACCAGTGAAAAACCGACGCAATATACATATTACAAAATGGCGGACGATATTATGGGCGCAGTGGCGGCTGTGGTGGAGAGCAAGATTGGGGTTTTGGAGAGTGGGAAGAAGGTCAGTTAATCGGTTATCGGTTCTCAGTTTTCAGATATAAGTTGGTCGGTATTCAGTTTATCAGTTAAAATACGAAGTTATGGAGCGGATTAGAAGAATTCCTATTATAGTTTGGTTTTTAGTTGGCGCACTGGTTATTTTGGGCGTTGGTATCTGGTTTTTTACGACAAACTCGGCACTAACCGGGAGCGATAAGAAAAACCCGGATGATCCAATCCCGGTTTCCCGCGATGTTCCGGGGACGAAATACTTCAAAATTGTGGGAAGGACTCATATTGCCTCCGGTGTGCCGGGGACCGGATATATTTCCAACCCTCCGACTTCCGGGAATCATTGGGCATCGCCGGCGAAAAACGGAATTTATGACAAACAACTTCCGGATGAACAAATAATTCATGATTTGGAACACGGGTATGTCTGGATTTCTTATGTGCCCAAAGCGAAAGGTGAGGCGACTCCGGGGGCAAAAGTAAAAGATGGAGTTTCTGATGAGGTTGTAAAAAAACTTAAGGAAATTGTGGAAGGTGACAATTGGAAGGTAATTTTGGAGCCGCGGGCAAATGATGATGCGCCGATTGTCCTTGTTGCCTGGGGCCGACTTTTGAATCTGGAAACTCCAGACTATAACAAGATTAAGGATTTTATAAAGACCTACCGGGATAGAGGACCTGAAAAGACACCGGAATAGTCCTCTGCGGTCCTCGTCCTTCGGACTCCGGGCCTAAGAGGACCTGAAAAGACACCGGAATAGTCCTCTGCGGTCCTCGTCCTTCGGACTCCGGGCCTAAGAGGACCTGAAAAGACACCGGAATAGTCCTCTGCGGTCCTCGTCCTTCGGACTCCGGGCCTAAGAGGACCGGAGAAGACGCCAGAATAAAATTTTAATAACCGGTGAGTCCGTGAGTCTGTATATCGGTGAATCGGTGAAAACAGTAAATTCTGTGAGTCACAATAGTGAATTCTTACTGATCTCACCGATTTACCGATTCACTGATCTTTACTGACTCACCGACTCACTGATTACTTAACATAGACCCTTGGGAAGTATATATTGGTATTAATGAAGGTTTCTTTTCCGGACTGGAGGGCATTGGTTGCCGAATTTTTAGGGACCTTTGTTTTTGTGTTTGTGGCTTGCGGAAGCGTGTTGACCCGCAATATTTTTGAAGATTTTGGGGTTGTAGGTGTGGCACTGGCAACCGGTGTGATTATGGCGGCTCTGGTTTTTGCGACTGTGGCAATTTCCGGTGGTCATTTGAACCCGGCCATAACATTGGCAACCTGGCTGACCAAACAAATAGATACAACAACAGCGCTTTTGTATGTTGCCGCCCAAGTGATTGCCGGTTTCGCCGCGGCTTTTTTGCTGTTGTTTGTTTTTGGCGATAAGGGGATGGCGTTTTACTTGGGTGGACCGATACTTGCGACGGACGCGACTGTGCAGTCAGCTCTGATTGTAGAAGCAATACTTACTGCGGTTTTGGTTTTTGTGTTTTTTGCGACAATGGTCGAGAAGCAAAGCTTGCAGTCCTCGTCGAGCCAAGACTCGACTGCGGGCCTAAAGCGTGGTCCTGTTTCTTTTGGGCCGCTTGCCATTGGGCTGGTTTTTCTGGCTGGCGGGATTTTTGCGGGGCCAATGGATGGCGCTGCTTTGAACCCGGTGAAAGTGGCTCCGCTTATTGTTTCCGGGCACACAGAGTCGTTATTGGTGTGGGTAGTGGGGCCGCTGGCGGGGGCATTGTTTGGCTTGGTTTATGAGTTTCTCTTTTTACGGCAGAGTAAGAAGAAGTAGTCTAAAAGATACTTTTTCTCTTGGAGTGACACTTGCACAAAATTCCTCTTTGTTTTTCAAAGTATATTTTTCTTTTTTGTTACATTCTTTGCTCACCCAAAGAACGTAACCAAGAAAGGGTGCCCAAGGCTGCGCAAGCATTAGGTCCAACGGACCGCATGGCACTGTATATTTGCTACTGTCCTTGCAGTACGGTTACATGATTTGTGTATCTGACTTGTAACAAGAAAGTGGTTATTATCGGTGATCTCTCATAACGATGTTCGATCAGTAGTGCTTTTAAGCTTGCAATGACAGTGCAAATATACGCTTGCTTGCAATTGGGGTAGGTTAACGAAAAGAAAAGAAAAAATCGGTGACAAGGGAATTTTTTTAAGATCACGGCTGTGTTTTTTGTTGCGATTGCCCGTGCTACTCGTGCTACTCGTGGTACTCTTGTGATCGGCGTTGGTGTAAAATTGTTTTAAGGCCTGTTGTGGGTCTTATGTTAGATGTCTAAAACTGCCGTTGATACCACCAAACTTGCCAACTCCTTACCGCAACTAGGGGATGATTCCGCGCAGTCAGCAATTGTGTCTAGTGACGACGGGGCTGGGCAACGTGGGTCTATCCTTGTTTATCCCGGCGGTAAAGAAGGGGAGCCTACTGTTTCTGCCGAACAATCGTATATTGACGAGGGCAAGCTTGTGGTCCAGATAGAAACTACTTCTGACGAACTGGATAAAAAAGCGTTGGAAGTTGTTGAAAAAGAGCTTCACGATGTCCAAGCTTCTCAGCCTCAGCCAAAAATTCCACCGGATCTTGAAGACGCGGGTGTTGTTAACCCCCAACAAGAAGCGGACAAAGTAATCAAAGAGGGAACGAGTCTTAGTCTGCCAATCGATGAGACGGAATATAAGCAAGGGCTTTCCGGCAAAGCTGACGGCAGATGGTTGGGTCAAGAAAAGGTAGTTATCGGTTCCAACAGTTTTGTGGCATTGGCTTTATGGGTAAAGAGAATGATAGGCAGAGCACATCAGAAAGCGATGAAAGTAGTGTTTAGGAAAGGAGGGAATAAATAGCTATTGGCGATTAGTTATTAGAGGTTAGTTACTAATCTCTAAGCTCTGATACCTGATAGCTAAAAATATGCCGATTGATTCAGGAACTTCGAGCATTGGGCAAGTTGATATATTTTCGATGGTTCAAGGCGCTTTTCTTGGGGTTGGGCTGTTTATTTTGCTTTTGGGGATATTGGCGGGTTTGGCGTTTGTGGGCGGATATGCCTGGGTTTTGTGGATGCGCAATAAGGATAGGGAACATCATTCCTTAGAGTTTGTGCTGTTGGAGATTACGGTGCCTCGGGAAAATGAGGTAAAAATCGATGCGGCCGAACAGATGTTTTCTTCTCTTTACTCGATTTATAAAGGGGGAAGATTTTCCTTTTTACACCCGGAAACCCATTTATCTTTAGAAATTGTTGCCTTGCCGGAGAAAATTACTTTCTTCGTTTCCGCTCCAAAATCGGTTCATGATTTGGTGGAGAAACAGATTCATGGTGCTTACCCAGGAGCGGAAGTTAAAGAAGTTGAAGAATACAATATTTTTTCCGAAGAGGGAAAACTGGCTTTTGCTTCTTTGAGGTTAGGCAAAGAAGAATACCTGCCGATAAAAACTTACAAGGATTTGGCTGTGGATCCGCTTTCCCAGATTACGTCGGCGCTTGCCAAGATCCAACCCGGTGAGGGAGCGGCGATTCAGATATTGATTGAGCCTGCGTCTGCTAAGTGGAGGACACATGGAAAACACTATGTGAGTAAGACTAAAACGGCGGAAATGTCGGCAAAAGAAGGTAAACATAGTGCGCCCGACCCTAAGAAAATGGAGGCGATTGAAAATAAGACCTCCAAAGTCGGTTTTGAAGCCGTGGTGCGGATTATGGTTTCGGCTAAGACCGATCAAGAGGCCAAGGTGCAGTTGGACAATATTAAATCGACTTTTTCCCAGTTTGCCAGTGATTACAACAGCTTCAGCGGGACAAAAATCCGTTTTAAAAAGCAGTTTTTGGTTGATTTTGTTTATAGATATATGCCGATTTTTGGTAGGAAAAGTTTGCTTAATGCTGAGGAATTGGCGACGCTCTTTCATATGCCAAATAAAGCGGTGGAGACGCCCGGGATTCAGTGGGTCAATGCGAAAAGGGCTCCGGCTCCGTCTCAAATCCCCAATACCGGTTTACACCTGGGCAAGAGTGTCTACAGGGGGCAAACCAAGGAAGTGTTTCTCTCGGACGAAGACAGAAGGCGGCACGTTTATATTATCGGTAAAACCGGTACCGGTAAGACCCAGGAACTAACCTACATGGTGATGCAGGACATTAAAGCCGGACATGGGGTGGCTTTTATTGATCCACACGGTGACGCTGTCGAAGATATCTTGTCTATGATCCCGCCAGAGCGGGCAGAGGATGTTATTTATTTTAATCCTGCCGATACGGAGCGGCCAATCGGAATGAACATGTTGGAGGCCAAGACCGAGCAGGAGAAACACTTCGTGGCGACCTATATAGTCGGTTTGATGTACAAACTTTACGACCCGCACAAAACCGGTATTATCGGACCGCGATTTGAGCACGCAATCCGTAATGCGATGTTAACGGTTATGTCGGTGCCGGGCAGCAGTTTTATCGAAATTGTGAGGGTGATGACCGATGCTAATTATTTGCAAGAGCTACTGCCCAGCGTTGACGACCCGATTGTCCGGCGTTATTGGACGGACCAAATTGCGCAGACCTCCGACTTTCATAAATCGGAGGTTTTGGACTATATCGTTTCCAAATTCGGGCGGTTTATTACCAACAAAATGATGAGAAACATCATTGGGCAAAGCAAGAGCGCCTTTGATTTACGGGAGATTATGGACAATAAGAAGATTCTGTTGGTGAATTTGTCCAAGGGTCGGCTTTCGGAAGAGAACAGTAACTTTTTGGGTCTAATTTTGGTGCCTAAGATTTTGGTGGCGGCCATGAGTAGGCAGGATGTGCCCGAAGATCAGAGGCCGGACTTTTTCTTGTATGTTGATGAGTTTCAAAATTTTGCGACGGATACTTTTTCGGACATCTTGTCTGAGGCTAGAAAATACCATCTTAACTTAGTTGTTGCGAACCAGTTTATCGGCCAAATTGAAGAAGAGGTTAAAAACGCCATTTTTGGAAACGTGGGTACGATTGTTTCTTTCCGTGTCGGTGTGACGGATGCCAATTACCTGCAGCATGAATTTAGTCCGACTTTTAACGAGACGGATCTTATTAATGTTGAAAGATTCCATGCTTACGTTAAAACGATTGTAAACAATGAACCCGTGCCGCGGTTTTCGATGGATACAACTCGTGATCTTGCCAAAATGGATAAGGACCCGAGGATTGCGGAGATGATTAAGCAATTGTCGAGGTTAAGATACGGACGAGATGTGAATGTGGTGGAAGCGGAGATTGTGCACAGAGCGAAGCTGTAAATCAGTAGTAAGTATTATGTAGTAGGTAGTTTGTAGAAGAATTAACCTTGTGTGCTGCCAGGTGTTGAAGCTACAGCAGGTGCTGGTGCTTCGGGTGTGATCGGTGAGGTTGGAGCAGCCATAGGTGATTCAGGAGTAGGTGCTATTGGGCTGGCTTGAGCAACAGCCTTGCGTCCTCCAAACATACCTGCAATTTTTCCCCAGATGCTTTTATGTTCTACGGTTGTTGGTTGTGGTGTTGCACCTTCAGGTGACAAATCTGACATGGGGATATTGAAGCATAAACCTAGGAGGAAAGTAAAGAGTGGTTGTTTCTGAACAAGGTCTCACCCTGCACTCAGTGAGCCTTGCAGGGAGAGACCTTGTTGGCTGGCTATGTTCATGGCGCGTTTTAGTGATAAAATTTGTGGGTTATCGGGCGCGTAGCTCAGTTGGTTAGAGCATTTGTCTTATACACAGATGGTCCCTGGTTCGAGTCCAGGCGCGCCCACCAAGATGGTAGAGATTGCTTCGTCACTCCGTTCCTCGCAATGACATGGTGAGGAGATCGGGCTTCGCTTAGTGTAAAATTAGATTGTGAAGTTTGGCGTTGTAGTTTCCGAAAACCCCAAAGCAAAAAAGGTCGCGGCCGAAGTTTCTGCCTATCTTGAAAGGAAAAAGCACGAGGTTGCTGAAAAAGGCTTTACCGGTGCGGATTTTATTTTAACTTTGGGCGGTGATGGGACGCTTTTGCATGCGGCCTGCAAATATGCCGATTTGGAAATTCCTTACGTTGGGATAAATGTCGGAACCCTAGGGTTTTTGACTGCCGAAGAAGGGGACGATTGGAAAAAAGCGGTTGAAAAGCTAATTACCGGCGAGTATGTGACTTCTCAGCGGATGACTATCGAAGCTACGGCTGGCGATAGGCATTTGCGGGCAGTAAACGAGATTGTGGTGCGTGGGCTTTACCGGGTTATAAGTTTGACAGTCGGAGTGACTAATCGTGATTTTTTGGATGTGGCAGGGGATGGCCTCATTGTTTCTTCACAAACCGGGTCCACCGGATATTCACTTTCGGCCGGCGGTCCGATTGTTGACCCGGACCTTAATTGTTTTTTGCTAACACCGATTAACCCGACGGGTTTACCGGTCCCCACTATAGTATTGGATCCAAATGACGAAATTGAGGTAAAAGTGAAGAAAGGTGACGGGGTAACACTAATTGCCGATGGTCAAGAACACACCAGGCTTGAAGTAGGTGACATAGTTGCTGTGAAGCGTGGTAGCATGGATGTTAAGTTCGTTTATTTTGACAAATACCAATTTGTCGATTCGTTAAATGCCAAGTTTGGGCTTGCGAACAGGTTATCAAAAAGTGGTTAATAAAATGCAGGGAATGAGTACGAATAACAAATAACTAATAATTAATTACCAATAACAAATACTATCGCAACTGTAGTATTTGGCATTGGTTATTTGGTCTTTGGTATTGGTTATTGAATTTACGATAATGCAAGAACAACCAGTACAACCCCAGCCAATCCAGACTGAACCTCAAGCGGTTGCCGCTGAAGCCGTTTTTCAGGATTTAGCGCCGCGACCTAAACCGAAATTGGCCCATCATTTTATGGTGATGTTTTTCTTACTTGTTTTTCCGCCGGTTTCTTTTTACTTAATGTGGAAATACAGAGATTATCATGGTTGGTTTGCCACCATTTCCTGGGGATCCGGGATATTTTTACTAATTTACACCTTGGTAATTAATTTTGGGATTGTGCCGCAAATTCAAAAGATTGTGACGCAGTACGGGAACGTTGACCGTGGTTTTATTGGTTTGGACATACGTTTTGTTTATATTCTAATTGCAATTTCTATTGTGCAGATAATTTACGGGCTTTATTTGAGGCGGAAGTTTAAGCAGCGCGGGGATTTACCGAAGGTAGATATCGTGCTGTCGATGATTATTTTGGCGTTTGGGTATTTTATTCCGGGGATGGTGTACAGCGCAGTTGTAGCGCCGATTTACAACTCAATAATATAACCAGTGAGTCAGTGAGTCAGAAGAGATCAGTGAATCAGAACATCCAGTGAAATCAGTGAATAAATTAGTACTGAATCACTGAATTTACTGTTCTACTGTGTCACTCGACGTGATTTACACCGACTCACGAACTCACCGGTTATTAGCTCAGTTTGAACTTTTGGGAGATTTGGGCGACTACTTCTTCTGGACCTGTGTTGGTCGTGTCGATGACAATGTCGAAGAACTTGGGGTTCAGGAAATTTTCGGCGGCGTAGAGTTTGCGGAATTTGAGGTCATTACCTGCTTCACGAAGTTTGATTTCTTCCTCTGTTTCTACATGGGTGTGAGTACGGCCGAGGGCTCGGCTGATTCTAATTTCATAATCACAAGTAAGTAAAACTTTGAGAACTTGGGGAGAATCTTTGGTGAAATAGCCAATGTAATGAGCGTCGATGACGTAGCCTCCGCTGTTGGCCAGTTCAGTCAGTTCGGCATCCACTTCTTCGTCTAGGTTATCGGGGATTTGGGCTTTATCGTAAAGAGGAATATTGTGGTCGACGACATACTGACGGAAGAAATCACCGGCGCTTAGGTATTTTAGATTGAGTTTTTCCGCCAGAGCTTTAGCTGTTGTTGATGTGCCGGAGGCGATGGGGCCGGAGAGGGTGATGGAGGAATATTTCATGAATTTCTAATATCTAATATCTAAACTCTAAACAAATTATAAACTTTTGCAAACTGCGTTTGCGAAGTATGTATTCGCTAGTTTACATGAGCGAAGCGAATATAAATTTTAATGATTCAAATTTAAAACTATTTTGGGAATTGTAATTTATTATTTGAACATTGTTTAGGATTTAGTACTTATGATTTAGAATTTTAAACTCTGCGGTGGCGGCGTTTGATGCGCAGTTGGGCGAGGGCTTTTTGGAGGTTGGCGGCGGCGTAGGCGTATTCTTCTTCGGACATGGTGTGTTTCTGCTTTAGAGCTTCTTCGGCTTGGGTACGAGCGGCTTCGATTTCTTTTTCCTGGATATCTTCTTCGGGGGCGGCCAGGTCGACCAAAACTTTTACGTTGTCCGGACCGATTTGGGCAAAACCAAAGCCGGCGGCCATTAACGTGTCTTTTTGGTGCTTTTTAAAGATGAGTTCACCGGGTTCGATGTTGGTCACCAGGGAGGTGTGGTGCGGAAGGACGGTTATCTGGCCTGTTTCTGTAGGTAAAGTTACCTGATCAACGTCGTCATCGAAGGCGATTTTTTCTGGCGTTATTATTTGGAGGTGTAACATAGATAAGGTTTCAAATGTTTCAAAAGTAGCAAAAGGTTTACAGCATTTGAGACCTTTGAGACTTCTGAAACTTTTGTTACTTCTTTACGGTGCTAATATCGCCTTTCATGTAAAATTCACCCTCGTCGACGCCGTCGTATTCGCCGTTGAGGATCTTTTCGAAGCTTTCGACGGTTTTTTCTATCGGCACATATTCACCTTTGCGGCCGGTGAAGGCTTCGGCAACAAACATGGGTTGGGACAAAAAGTTCTGAATTTTGCGGGCACGGGCGACGGTGACTTTGTCTTCGTCTGAAAGTTCTTCGACACCCAGAATGGCGATGATGTCGGAAAGTTCCTTGTAGCGCTGGAGTACCTTTTGAACGCCGCGGGCTACATCGTAGTGCCTTTGGCCCACGATTTGCGGGTCAAGTGCACGGGAAGAACTAGAAAGCGGATCAACTGCTGGATAAATGCCTTGTTCGGCGATGGACCTTTCCAGAGAGATGGTGGAATCCAAATGGGCAAAAGTGGCAACAGGAGCTGGGTCAGTGTAATCGTCGGCCGGAACATAGACTGCCTGAAGCGAAGTGATCGAGCCGTTTTTGGTAGACGTAATTCTTTCTTGCAATTGGCCCATTTCGGCGGCCAGGGTTGGTTGGTAACCAACCGCCGAAGGTGTACGGCCCAGAAGGGCAGACACTTCGGAACCGGCTTGGGCAAAACGGAAAATATTGTCGATAAAAAGCAATACGTCCATGTGTTTTTCGTCGCGGAAGTACTCGGCGATAGACAGGGCGGTTAAGGCGACTCGGAATCGGGCACCCGGAGGTTCGTTCATTTGGCCAAAAACCATGGCCAGTTTGTCCAAAACGCCGGCTTCTTTCATTTCGTGGTACAAGTCGTTACCTTCGCGGGTTCTTTCACCGACACCGGCAAAAACTGAATAGCCGCCGTGGGCTTTGGCGATGTTGTTGATAAGTTCCTGAATGATAACGGTTTTGCCAACTCCGGCTCCGCCGAAGACACCGATTTTTCCACCTTTGATAAAGGGAGCGATAAGGTCCAGCACCTTGATACCGGTTTCCAGAACCGCCGGTTTGGTTTCTTGGTCGGTTAAAGGTGGTGAAGGGCGATGGATAGGGTAGTACTTTTTAGCTTTGACCGGGCCCAGATTGTCGATTGGTTCACCGGATACGTTAAAGATACGGCCAAGTGTTTCCACGCCAACCGGAACAGAAATTGGGGTACCGGTATCTTGGGCTTCCATGCCGCGCTTAAGACCGTCTGTAGAGCCCAAAGAGACGGCACGGACAACGTTGTCACCAAGATCCTGCTGGACTTCTAAAGTCAGTTGGGTAGTTCGGTTGTTCGGTAGTTGGATAGTTAGGGCATTGTAGATATCGGGAAGATTGCCCTTTGTAAATTCCACGTCAACGATAGGGCCGATGATTTGGACGATACGACCGGAGCTTTTAGGTGATCTATCTTTATTCGATATTTTTATTGTTTTATTAGCCATTTTTATTGTTATATTGCGACATTGTTAGATTGTTATTTTGTAGACAATTTAGCAATTTATCAATGTAACAATCTAGCAATTACTGAAATGCACTTTGGGCTGTGACTATGTCCAAAAGTTCTTTAGTGATCGCTTCTTGCCTCGCCTGATTATAAGTTAAGGTGAGGTCGTCTACCAAGTCGCCGGCGGCGTCGGTGGCGTTTTTCATGGCGACCATGCGGGCGCTGTGTTCCGAGGCCTTGCCTTCCAGAATTGCTTGGTAAATTTCTGTAAGGATATAATGGGGGAGGACGTTTTCGAGAATCTTGGCGGCGGACGGTTCGAAAATTGGTTCATCCGGCGTGCCTGTTGCTTCTTTTGTTTCCTGGTTTTGTTCCATGGTGAATTCGATTGGTAAAATCTGTTTAATTGTGGGAATTTGTTTGACTGTCGATTTGAAGTCGGAGTAAACAAGCTTTACGGCAGAAACTGCGCTTTTGATGTAGGCGTCGATGGCGATTTTGGTGATGACGCGGGCCAATTCCAAGGGAGTCATTTGTTCGGACTGGAAGCTGGCGAGCAGATCCTGCCCGGTTTTGCTCGCAAAATTCGTGCCTTTTTTACCAACAACGACGTATTTGAAGGATTGGCCGCTGAGTTTGGCCCGCCCCGACTCGCTATCGCTTGTCGGTGCGAGGCGGGAGATTTCGCGAAAGATGTTGATGTTGAGGCCACCGACAAAACCCCGGTCAGTAGTTAAAAGCACCAATAGCTGACTTTGGGCATCTTTGGCTTCTAGTAGTGGATTTTGGACCTGGCTTTTGGCACGGATTTCGGCTAACACTTCGTTTAGGGTGATGGTGTAAGGACGGGAAGATAAGGCTTGTTCTTGGGCCTTGCGCATTTTAGCGGCCGAAATTAACTCCATAGCGTGAGTCACCTTGGAGGTGTTGGTAATCGATTTGATTCTTCTTTTAATCTCTCTTATCTGAGCCATATCAAATAATTTTCAATTTTAAATTTTTAATTTACATTAAATTTTCGATTTTCTTTAGAAAAGTCTTCATGATTTAATTTTAAAATTGCTAAATTGCAAATTTCTTTTTTGGTTCTCCAAAAAATATGCTCTCATATTGAAAATTGTAAATTGTGAATTGTAAATTTACTTCTTCCTCCTTTTTAGGTTAATTTTAGCTTTAGGTTTTGCAGCTGTTTTGGGTTTTTCTTCCGGTTCAGCTGTTTGGGCTTCGGCTATGGCTTTTTTAGGGTCGAAACTTTTAAGCATTTTTTCCAGTTCTTTGAGTGCGTATTCGTCCAATTCCTTTTTGTCGTTCATGTAATCCCTTAACTTTTTGTTTATCTCGAAAATATCGAGGACTTTTTGTTTGTACTTGGTGATATCGGTAACTGGGACATTATCAAAATAACCATTGTTAACGGCCCAAATGAGAATAACTTCGGAAGCAACGTCGAGGGGTTTGAATTGTTCCTGCTTTAAGATTTCGACGATTCTTTTACCGCGTTCCAGCCTGGCTTGGGTGGCTGAGTCTAGGTCGGAGCCGAATTGGGCAAAGGTGGCTAGGGAGCGGTATTGGGCCAGGTCCAAACGGAGGGAACCGGCGACCTTTTTCATCATCTTTGTCTGCGCATTTCCACCAACACGCGAGACGGAAATACCGGGGTTTACGGCGGGTCGGATACCGGAATTGAAGAGGTCTGATTCCAGGAAAATTTGGCCGTCGGTAATACTAATGACGTTTGTCGGGATATAGGCGGAAACATCGCCGGCTTGAGTTTCGATAATAGGCAGGGCGGTGAGAGAGCCGCCGCCCATTTCTTTGTTCATACGGGCGGCCCGTTCCAAGAGTCGGGAGTGGATGTAGAAGATATCCCCGGGGTAGGCTTCACGGCCGGAAGGTCTTTTTAAAAGTAAAGAAATTTGGCGGTAAGCCCAAGCGTGTTTTGTGAGGTCGTCGTAGATAACCAGAGCGTTTTTGCCTTGGTCCATGAAATATTCGCCCATGGCACAACCAGCGTAAGGCGCGATGTATTGCATGGTGGCAGAATCGGCGGCGGTGGCGGCAACGACTATTGTGTGATCCATCGCCTTATATTTTTCCAGTGTGGCCACTACTTGAGCGATTTTTGAAGTCTTTTGGCCGATAGCGACATAAATACAAACAACATCTTTACCTTTTTGGTTGATTATGGTGTCGATGCAAAGAGCGGTTTTTCCCAGCTGCCTGTCGCCGATGATTAGCTCTCTTTGGCCGCGGCCGATGGGGATCATGGAGTCGATACAGATGATACCGGTTTGCAGTGGGGTGTCTACGGATTGACGATAAATTACCCCAGGAGCAATTTTTTCTGTTGGGTAGTGGGTTTTGGCAGTGATGGGGCCTTTGCCGTCTACTGGTTTTCCAAGCGTGTCGACGACCCGGCCAACTAGGGCTTCGCCAACCGGAACTTCGAGGATTTTGCCGGTGGTTTGAACTTCGTCGCCTTCTTTTAATTTGGTCCAATCACCAAAAATGATAATACCGACACTATCTTCTTCCAGATTTAGAGCCAGACCATAGATATTGTGGGGGAGGGCGACAATTTCGGAACTGGCAACATCCGAAAGGCCGGTGACCCGGGCGACGCCGTCGCCAAGCTCGATGATGCGGCCCACGTTTTTAGGCATGGAAGAAAACTTGGCTTTGTCTATTTGTTTTTCTATTTCTTCAAGTATTCCCATTTTTGCTCTGCGGGTCCTGTCAGTTGTTTCATTCCCGTCAGTGCTCGCTCTGTTTTAATTCAAACCTGAATCTGATTCCGAGACTCAGAGCTGTGCGCTGCCGGGTACCCTTTCACAACTGCCACCCGCAATTAGGTCAGTTGTTAGTTGTCAATTGTCTTAGTTTCGATTCCAGTGTGTCTTCGTAGATCCAGTCACCGTGGGTGATGCGGGCTCCGAAGACAAAGTTTGGGTTGTGTTTAAAAATTACCTTTCGGGCGCCGGTTGTTTTTATTAGCTTTTTTTCTAAATCGCGCATGCCGGAAACACTAGCAGATTCTAGAACAACAGATTGCCAAGATAAAGCTTGGGAAATCAGACGGCCGTAGTTTTGCAAAATGCCGATTAATCCTTGCGGATGAAGCTTGACGATTTGTTCAAGCACTTTTTGGGCACGGGTGTTGTCTAGGACACCATTTTTGAGACTGGCTTTATAAAGGGCACGGGCAATTTTTATCTGTTGACGTTTTTGCATTTTAAGAAACTTTTCCGCTCATTTGTGTTATGGCTTTTTTGGTAAGCTCTTCCTTTTCACTGTTTTTCATAGTGCGGCCAAGGACTTTTTGGGTAACTTCGACAACCAGGGCTAAGGTTTCTTCCTCTACTTCCTTTTTCATGGTTTCTTTTTCGGCGGCGATTTGAGCGATGGCTTTTTGCATCATTTCCTCTTGGGCTTTTTTAGTTTCATCCATGGCTGTGTTTGTGATGTTTTCCGCTCCTTTTTTAGCATCTTCCAAAAGCTGTTCAGCCTTTTGTTGAGAGTCGGCGATGATTTTACCGGATCTTTCTTCTGTTTGTTGAAGCTTAAGTTCGATTTCTTCAGCGTTTTTCAGGCTCTCGGTTATTGTGGCTCTTCTGGCATCCAGCATTTTGGTAATTGGTTTATAGAAGAATTTTTTAAGCACGAAAAGGATAATCAAAAAATTGATTATTTGTGCAACCAATAAAGTTGGTTCGATGCCGAACTGTTTAAAGATCTCCATATTAAGTCGCTTAACGACTAACGCTTAACGACTAACGCGCTTTTTTGAAGCGTTGGTCTTTAGTCGTTAGACGTTTAGCGTCTATTAGCCGATGAAAGCTAAGATTAGTGCATAAATTGCGATAGCTTCGGCAAAAGCCATACCGATAAGCATTGGAGTGAAAAGCTTTCCGGCGGATTCCGGGTTGCGGCCGATTGCCTCCATCGCTTTGAAGCCGATCAAGCCGATTGCCAGAGCCGGGAAAATACCCCCGATGGCGATTACTGAACCTTTTGCTAATATAAATTCCATAATTACAATGTCACCTCCTTAGAGTGTCAGAATTTTTTAATTTTTAATTTTCAATTTACATTAAATTTTCAGTGATTTAATTTTCAAATTGCAAATTTATTGAAAATTGTGAATTGTAAATTTTAAATTTTTTTAGTGTGCTTCGTGTTTCTGCGTTAAGAGTACCATAAATGCCAAGGTTAGCATAGAAAAAACGAGGGCTTGAACGAAGCCAACGATTATTTCCAGCGACATAAAAGGAATGGGTACAATAAAGGCAAAAAGTTTATGAGAGGCTGTTTCCAGGACGCTCTCGCCGGCGTAAATATTACCGTAAAGCCGGAAAGAAAGCGAGATAACTTTGGTAATTTCCCCGGCCAGTTCGATTAAACCGACAAAAAGAATGATGGGGTTTAAGCTGAACCATTTGGTCATGTAGCCTTTGAAGCCCAAGTAGCGGATGGCAAAATAGTGAGTGGCAATAACAGAAACTAAGGCCAGGGCGAGGGTGGTGTTAAGGTCGGAATTGATGGAGCGGAATAGGGGGACGAAGGTTTGCTCGTGGGTTGTGGGGGAGAGCTCGTGGAAACCAACAGTGCCAACGCCAGGGAGCAGGCCAAAGTAATTGGCGGTGATGATAAAAAAGAAGAAACTAGCCACAATTGGAAAGAAAACGGCGGTTTTCTCGCCGGCAACAGATTGGACCATACCGCGAAAACTTTCGACGATAAATTCGGCGAAGTTTTGCAATGGACCGGGGATTTTTTGGACATGGCGGGTGGAAATAAAAGCAAAAAGGATCAAAATGCCCGTGACAACCCAGGTTGTTACAAATGTATTTGTGATTGGCAACGGGCCAATGCGGCCAATTGCTTCTGCTGCTAGTGAGACGCCCTCAGTCATAAATTTTCTTTGTCATTCCCGACTCGATCGGGAATCTGTACAATTATAAACTTCCGAGGACTGAAAGTCCTCGGTATTGTCTTCAAGTTTACATGAGCGAGTAGCTCAGTTCTCGAAAGTGTGTATTCGCAATCGCATTCATCTGTGGACTAATAGTCCACGGTGTTCTGCGAGCGAATATAAAGCTTTTTTTTGGATTCCCGCCTGCGCGGGAATATGAACGCATATTCTCTCGAAAAACTCGAGAATGACATTTTTGTACCAAAAAAGGGCTCGAGACATCATCTCTAAGTCCTTGGAGTCCAATGTTAACAGATGAATTTAAATTAGGCAAGAGGTTTGATGCCGCCAAAGGTGGCGATTAGGATTTCTACTTTTAGTTTCGGTTTGATTTTTAACAGTGCGGCAGAGAGCTTTTGTGCATTGGCCCTATGGGTTTGAGTTGAATTATCTTGCCCATATGCCCCGCAGTCTTCGTGTTCGTAAATTAGTGTCTCGTCGGGATGGTGGAGTTTTAGAGAGATTGCTGCGTTGTTTTTAACATTTTTAAAATCTTTTGCTGCCCCGGCCCAAGAAATACGGTCAAATTTTCCAATTAGATCGCGCTTTTTGAGATCTTCGTCTATCATTTTATGAAAACGAAAGTCGATACAGTGAATTACCAGGGTTTGGGCTTTATGGCTCATGGATTTATCTTAAGATCGTAGCAAATGATCGGCTTTGCGACAATTGGAAAACAATTGGTATGACTGTGACACTGGGAGCAATTTTTTGGACTACCTCTGCTATGTTTAGTGCATTTTGTCTGTCTTTGTCGAATAAATAGATCTGGGAAGGCTTGTGTAATCTTAAAGAAATTTGTAGGTCGCTCCAGATTGTTGGGTCTTGTGGAGATAAAAAGTAGGGTCTGGCGATTTCATCATGATCGCTTAAGCCAAGTCTAGCTAATTTTTCGCGTGCTTCCAGCACAATTTTTGGTTCTCCAAGCATGATAGCTGTTGCGTCGCATCCATGTAATTGTCTTTCTTCCGTGTCTAATGGGATTAATTGGTAGTGATAATCGGTGTTTGGGTTTTGCGAATGAAGTTGCGTGCCAAGATGTTCTAGATTGTGGTGATGGGCTTGGTTTGGATCTTCGCCCAGATAAAGGTTATTTGCTTTGTAAAAACCACAATCTTCATGATCGGCGACAAGGATTGAGTCTGGGGACATGGTTTTAACGGTTTCCAGAAAACCATTAGGATTGCCGGAAGCGCCGGCGGAAGCATATAGATGATAGGTACCTTTAAGAATGCCTTGGTCTGTAACCCAGTCGGCTATTTTTTCGTTGGCGCGGTGATCGATGCAACGAAAAAGAATTGGCGGATTTTGTTTTGGGCGTTCTCCAATTTCTGGTTGTTCTGTCATTTTTCCTTCTAAAAAAAGACTCGCGACAATGAAAGTTGCGAAGTCTTTAAAAAAGAGACTTGGGGCAAAATGCCTCAAGATCTCTTGGGGCTATGGTAACATATGGAAAACGGGTTGAGCAAGAGTTGGCACGAGGTCTCTCCTCGTTCCCAGCCGATTAACAGCCTGGAACGAGGAGAGACCTCGTAGTCAGATGACCAATATCATTATTAAGATTATTTTTACACTGGCGGCGGTGGCGGGGATTGTGCTGGTATTTTATGTGTCGTGGTTTTGGCGGCTGTTGTTAATCCCGATGATTATTATCGTGTTGTGGGATGTGGCGAGCAGTTTTTTTAAGAAGAAGCAAAAGAAGTAAATAAATTATCCTAAGAATTTTAGAGTTCTTCGAGCTTTAACCTTTCCTCGCCTTTGGGCGGGGTGATTAAGGTGAGGTAGCGTTCGGTTGTGGAAAGGCGCTTGTGACCGGCGACTTTGGAGATTAAAACGATGGAAGTTCCAGCCGAAAGGTGATGGGCAACCCAAGTGTGCCGCAAATCGTTGACCTTGGCGCCGCCAATGCCCGCTTTTCTGTAGTAACGGTCGATGGCGGTTCTAATGTTGCGTACCAAAAGGGCGCGGCCAGTTTTGGTGATAAAGAGGGCCTTGTTGATGGTCTTAGGACGAATTGCAACATAACGCTTAAGAGCGGTTTCGGCGGCTTTGTTGAGCGGTACGGTTCTTTCGGACCTGTTTTCCTGGGCGCTTACAAACAGCTGGCCTTCTTTGCCGTTACTGTTGGCTTCACTCCAGTAAACGTCGTCGGTTTTCAGGTTGGCCAGTTCGCCGATACGGATACCGGTTTGCAGTAAAACTTCGATGATAGAGGCCATTCTGGCATCATCACGGGCGGCATCCCGAAGTGCTCGGTATTCAATCGGGGATAAGATGCGGGGTGGTTTGGTTTCGAATTTGGGGTGGTCGACTAAAGTGGCTGGGTCGTCGGTGATTACCTCTTGGACTTTTAGGAAGCGGAAGAAGGTTTTGGTGGAATTTAGCTTGCGGGAAATGGATTTTTTGGTATAGCCGTCTGTTTCCATTTTAGCCAGGAAAGAGCGGATATCTTCGGAAGAGACTTCGTGGACTTCGGCTTTTTGGAGTTCGCTGAGAAAGTTAACCAGCTGCTCGATGTCTTTGCCGTAAGCCAACACAGTAGCGGAAGCCCTTTTTTTGCCTCTAAGATGTTCGATAAATTCTTTATGTGCTTCGTCTAATCTTTTCATAGGCTTATCCCAGAAAGAATATCAGAAAACTTCATTTGATTTTTAAATGAAATTAAATAATCGTTCTGTTTTGCTGATAATCTCTTCACAATATTAAGCAGGTGTGGGCTGGGGGCACGTTGGTAAGTATATGCGTATGGCTAAATGTTGTCAAGAGTAAATACTAGGGGCTAAGTAGGATAGTGGGAAGGTAGGAAGGTAGGATGGTAGGATAGTAGGAAGGTAGGATGGTGGGTAATATAATAAGAGTGCTTGTTCTTCTCACTTCGTTCGAAGAATAGGAAATATGAAGAGAAATGCGTTGCTTTTGATTGTTGTGCTGATAGTTTTGGTATTGGGGTATAACAGCTATCGCAAAATTACCGATTTTAAGCTGACGGCCCAAACGGTAGAAGATAGACAGGCGTACTTGGAATCTCTAAAAAAGCAGAATGCGGAGCTTAAGAAGGAGCTTGTGTATAAGGAAAGCTCACAATTTGCGGAATTGGAGATACGCAATAAGCTGGGGTTGGCAAGGCCGGGAGAGATGGTAGTTATTGTCCCGAAACGGGACGACGAACGCAATACGCTAAACGACGAACGCACTATAGGGAAACCGAATTGGGTGAAGTGGAAAGAGCTGGTGTTGGGAAGCTAAATGATTGCTAATCCAGCTTGGTTTTGCTAGAATTTCCAAACGACGCGGGGTGGAGAAACGGTATCTCGGGAGGCTCATAATCTCCAGAAGTGGGTTCGACTCCCGCCCCCGCTACACTTTCAATTTGCCAAGCAAATTGAAAGTCTAACTAACTCCCAATTGTAAGATTAGTAATTTTGATAGAATATACGGCATGGCAGGGTAGCTCAGCTGGTTAGAGCGCCGCACTCATAACGCGGAGGTTCCTGGGTTCGATCCCCAGCCCTGCTACATACTATGTTTACCGGAATTATTTCTCATACAGGTTTGTTTTTTGGCAAAAAAGGCTCGGCTTTTACTTTTAAAGTGCCCAGCGGTTTATTGAAAAAGATAGCTGTTGCCGATAGTGTGGCGGTAAACGGGGTTTGTTTAACGGTTACAAAGATTTTAAAGGATAGTTTTGCGGCGGATGTGATGCCGGAAACTTTAATAAGAACAAACCTTGGTGTGCTTAAGACTGGCGGCATGGTCAATTTGGAATTGGCTTTGCGCCTTGGTGATGAATTTGGCGGGCATATGGTGGCAGGTCATATTGACGGAACGGCGAAGGTTAAGAATATAAAACCGGAAGGAAACAGCCGGGTTTTTACTTTTACATTGGTTCCGGGTTTGGCTAAGTATTTGGTGGAAAAGGGTTCGGTTGCTGTCAATGGAGTTTCTTTGACTGTAATAAGCGCCAATACAGACAGTTTCACCGTTGGGATTATCCCTTATACCCTGAAACATACCAATTTTGACAAGCTTGGGGATGGGGATAGTGTTAATATTGAAGTGGATATGATGGCCAAGTACGTGGAGGGACTTTTGGAAAAGTATCTAACAAATGTTGAAAAAAACCGAAAAATTTGAGGTCAGTAAGAGTGCACTACTTAATCGACGTGTAGCGATTGTCCGCAGTCTCTATAACGAAGAGTTGACGGGCAGTTTGTTGGAAGCATGCAAGAAGACACTTCGGGAAAATGGCGTTGAGGAAAGTTTGATTAGCGTTTATGAGGTGCCCGGTGCTTTGGAGATCCCAATTGTTTGTAGGCTTCTGGCCAAAGAGGCTTTTGCCGATGTAATTATCGCTCTTGGTGTAATTGTCAAAGGGGACACATATCATTTTGAACTGGTGGCCAACGAATGTGCCAGAGGCTGTACGATAGTTTCCCAGGAATTTACAATTCCGGTGGTTTTTGAGGTACTGGCTACATATTCTTTGGATCAGGCAAAAGCCCGTTGTGGAAAAGATGATAAGAATAAAGGTAGAGAAGCGGCTTTTACGGCAATGCGCATGCTTGAGGTTTTGAACGGTTTTTGATGAAGAAATACAAAAATCTTCAGGTAGTAAGCGGGGTTGGTAAGGGTAAAAAAATTGGGGTGCCGACGATTAATTTGAACCCTTCCGGCGTTGATCTTGCACATGGTATTTATGTTTGCAAAGTAGTTTTTCCCGGATTAATTTTTTGGGGAGTGATGCACTTTGGGCCAAGACCAACTTTTGGTGAAGAAGAAGTAACCCTGGAAACTTATCTTTTTGATTTTGGCACAGAGACAAAAGTTCCGGGTAATTTGGAATTAGAAGTTTTTGACTACATAAGACCGGTTAAACACTTCGAAAATGCGGAACTCATGGTGAAGGAGATTGAAAATGATGTGAAGATTGCCCAAGAGAAGATAAAGGAGCAGGCTTAGATCGAAAAGTGAGAAGGTCGGTTCTTAACGGGTGGTACGTTAAAGACCGACCTTCTGATCCCAAAGTTTCGTCCTGTAGTAAATATGAGGTATCGGTGTTTTGGCACATGAACATGCCTAGTGCCAGTAGATTTGCAAAACATTGACAACGTTTGCTATACTGACAAGTGAGAGTAATGCTCTTTTGAGGTGACTGAGTAGGGCAGAAGTGACAAGTACATTCAATTACTTGTCACTTATCTTTTTTTAGGGCACATTTTTAATTTAACATGTTTTGGTTTCTTTTACTTTAGCTCGCTCGCGCGGGTTTTGTAGAAGTGCCCCGCACTGCGGGGCAAGAAACCAAACTACAAGACTCGCCAGAAGGGCGGGTTTTTTTGTGGGGAGGAACCTTGTTGCTCTCGCTTCGCGATGCGGTATATGAGATATAATTGATTGATATGAAACAGAGAATACTCACAGGTGATCGACCAACAAATGACAGCTTCCATTTAGGGAATTACGTCGGCACGCTTAAAAATAGGGTTAAACTGCAGGACGAATACGACACTTTTATTACGATTGTGGATCTGCATGCTCTGACGACGCATTTTGATAGAACTGCCGATTTAGAGAAAAACGTCCGTGGTTTGATGCTTGGCTATCTTTCGGTTGGTCTTGACCCTGAGAAAGTGACCTTTCTTTTGCAGTCGAAAATACCGGAGCTTACCGAGCTGGCATTTATATTGGGAACTCTGACACCAAGAAGTCTTTTGGACAAACAGCCGGCTCTCAAAGAAAAATTGGATCAGGGATCGCAAGACACACTTGGGTTATATAGTTATCCGGTGTTGATGGCGGCCGATATCCTGGCTCCTATGGCCAATTTGGTACCGGTTGGGAAGGATCAGAAAGCCCATGTCGAGTTGACCCGGGATTTGGCGATTAAATTTAACAATCAGTATGGCGAAGTTTTTCCTATTCCTGAACCGCTGATTGGTGAAGTGCCGACACTGCCGGGAACGGATGGTCAAGGGAAGATGGGTAAATCTCTGAACAACGCAATTTTCTTGACGGATACGCCGGAGGAAGTTAAGAAAAAGGTGATGGGCATGTACACAGATCCAAATAGGGTCCATGGCACAGAACCGGGGAACGTGGAAGGGAATCCGGTGTTTGTTTATTTAGACGCTTTTAGTCAAGGTGAAAAGTCAAAGTCGAAAGTAGAAGAATTAAAAGAAAGATACAAAAAAGGGACGGTTAAGGATAGTGAGGTTAAGGAGTTTTTGGTTAGTGTGCTGGAAGAATTTTTGGCTCCGATTCGGGAGAGAAGAAAAGAATACGAGGTGCAGCCCGAACTTGTGGATCGGATTTTGAAAGAGGGAACGGCGAAGGCGAGGGAAGAGGCGCAAAAGACCTTGGAAGCGGTGAAAGTAGCGATGAAGATGAATTACTTTGAGTAGTACAGGAGTGATAAGTACAAAAGTGATAAGGAGTAAGTAGTGATAAGTACAATTGGACAAAAGTACAACAAATCCCTTTTTGGTTACAAAAATTTAATCGCCTGGCAGAAATCCGACGAATTAGCGCACTTCGTTTATAATCTAACCATGGCTTTCCCTAAAGATGAGCTTTACGGATTAACTTCTCAGTTAAGAAGGGCTGTTTTGTCTGTTCCGACAAACATTGTTGAAGGATACGGGCGCAATAGTAAAAAAGAATTTCATCGGTATTTAGCTATCTCTTTGGCCTCCTTGGCAGAGGTGACCTATTTACTGGAATTTGGTTTTAAGAGAAATTATGTAAAGGAGAAAGATTATTTAATGGTCGAGTCAATGGTTGCTGAGGTTGGGAGAATACTTTGGAAGTTCTACGTTTCACAGCAGTAATCTACTGTACTTATCTCTTTTGTACTTTTGTACCCTCATCTGGCGATTTACGGCCTCAAGTGTTAAAATCTCACTCTAAAGATGGCTGACGAGAAGAAGAAATCCAAACTTAAAATTAAACCGCCCAAAGTCGGAATGCCGAGTGTCAAAGGCAAACGCGGCTGGCGCGGGTTTATTATCTACGCCATTTTGGGAATTATCCTCTTTGGTTTTTTAAGTATTACCGCTACGTCTCCGGAGAAATTTTTAAACCAGGAACCGCTTTCCAAAGTTATCACCGATATTAAAAGTAAAAACGTACAGTCTGTGGAAATAGACGGTAACAGGATAACTGTCAAACCCAAAAAGGGCGAGATATATGCCTCACGAAAAGAAGACAACCAATCGCTTTTTATAGCCCTACAAGCGGCCAATGTGGACCCAACCGGTGCCAATATCGAAGTTAAGGATCATTCATTCTCCCAATTATGGGTGACGGTTTTGACGACATTTTTACCGCTTTTGTTGATGGTAGGCTTTTTCTTTTTTATTTTCCGCCAGGCAAGAGAAGGTGCTTCTTCGGTATTTTCTTTTGGTCAAAGCCGGGCGAAACAATTTAATCGGGACATGCCCAAAACTACTTTTAAGGATGTAGCGGGTGTGGACGAAGCCAAACAAGAGTTGGAAGAGGTTGTAGATTTTTTGAAGCATCCGGAAAAATACAAAGCGCTGGGGGCTAGGACGCCAAAAGGTGTGCTTTTGATAGGGCCGGCTGGAACAGGAAAAACTCTTTTGGCGAAGGCGGTGGCGGGTGAAGCGAGCGTGCCTTTCTTTTCGGTGGCCGGTTCGGAATTTATGGAAATGCTGGTGGGTGTGGGGGCGGCTCGGGTACGCGATTTGTTTGCCCAGGCCAAAAAAAGCGGCAAGGCGATTATTTTTATTGACGAAATTGAAAGTATTGGCAGGCAGCGCGGTATGGGATTTTCGGGTGGTCACGATGAAAGGGAGCAAACACTAAACCAGATATTGGTGGAAATGGACGGATTTACGCCTAACGAAAGCGTGATGGTGATGGCGGCGACTAACAGGCCGGATCTTTTGGATTCGGCACTGACGCGGCCGGGAAGATTTGACAGAAGAGTGGCTTTGGATTTGCCGGATATTGAAGGCAGGATGGCGATTATTAAAATTCACATGAAAGGCAAACCTTTTGCCAAGGAAGTAGACATTGAGCGGATTGCCAGAAGGACGGTTGGGTTTTCGGGCGCCGATCTGGCCAATATGTTAAACGAGGCGGCGATTTTGACGGCGCGTACCGATCGTAAGGAAATAAATAACATTGATATGGAAGAGGCGGCAACCAAAGTGAAGATGGGTCCGCAAAGGAAGAGGATTCAGTCGGAGGGCGAGCGCAGAATGACGGCCTACCATGAGGGAGGACACGCAATTGTGGCCCATTTTTCGCCAAATATAGACCCGGTTCACCGGATTTCTATCGTGGCTCGGGGCGGAACCGGCGGACATACTTTGGTTCCACCGTCTATCGACCGGTACACAGAGACCAAGACAAGGTTGATAGAGACGATTGCGACACTGATGGGTGGAAGAGCGGCGGAGGATTTGGTTTTTGGGGAATACACAACGGGGGCATCTTCGGACCTTACTATTGCTAGTAAAGCGGCTCGTGAGATGGTGACCGAGCTTGGGATGAGTGATTTGGGGCCAACGGTTTTGGCTCAAGCAACCCAGTATGGCGGGTGGCCTGGTGATGGTCAGACCCAGCTTTCGCCGGAGCTTTCCAACAAAGTCGACCGGGAAATTAGCAAGATCATCGATACAGGCTATAAAAAGGCCAAGGATCTTTTGGTCAAAAACCGCAAGAAGCTGGATTTGGTGGCTGAGACATTGTTGGTCAAAGAAACGCTGGATCGGGATCAATTTGAAGAGTTAGTTGGCAAGCCGGCCGAGCCGAACGGGGAATATAAGATAAAAGGTGCAAAGATGGCAAAAGCGGGACGAGCATAAGTAAGTAGTAAATTTCTAATTTCTAATTTTTAAACTCTAAACAAACCATAAATTACAATTTTTCAAATTCTAAACTGTTTGTGATTTTGAATTTATAATTTAGAATTTGTTTAGGATTTAGTATTTAGTGCTTAGAATTTATGAAGACATTACTCCTCATTGACGGCAATAATCTTTTTCACCGTGCGTATCATGCGATGCCGCCGCTAACAACCAAAGACGGCACTGTGGTTAACGCCGTTTATGGATTTACCAACATGCTGCTTAAGGCGATTGAGCAGGTGAAGCCGGACTTTGTTGCCTGTGCTTTTGACACGGCAGCGGCGACTTTTCGCCACGTGGCTTTTGAAAAATATAAAGCCCAAAGACCGCCTCCGCCACCGGATTTGTATCCACAGTTGCCGATTGTTAAAAACGTGTTGCGTGCTTTTGACGTACCATATTTTGAGAAAGAAGGTTATGAGGCAGACGATTTGCTTGCGAGCATAGCGTGTGATTCACAGGTTATGCGCGACAAGTTACAGGTAATAATACTTAGTGGTGATCGGGATGTTTTACAGCTGGTTGACGGCTATATAAAGGTGCAGATGCCCGGGTGGAACCTGAGTTCTGTGACGCTTTTTGGTTCTGCGGAAGTGAAGGAAAAATACGGAATAACACCGGCGCAGATGGTGGATTATAAATCGTTAACAGGTGACCCTTCGGATAATGTGCCTGGAGTGGCTGGGATTGGGCCCAAAACGGCGGCGCAGCTTTTGCAAAAGTACGATACAGTGGAAGGGATATACGAGCATTTGGACGAAATTGGAGAGACAACAAGGAAGAAGTTGGAAGCGGATAAGGAGATCGCGCTGGAAGCGAAGCGGCTGGTGGAGCTGGATAAGACAGTGGATTTAGGATTTAAGATTGATGATTTAAGATTTAGTCCGGATTGGGATAAAGCGACACAAGAGGTGGAGAAGCTGGGGTTTCGGAGTATAGCGGCAAAATTACCTACCCCGCAAAGTAGTGACAATGTCAATAAAGAAGACTTGGTAAATGATGAACAGCTTACATTGGTGTAGGTAATTTTGCTAACGAATTTGAGCAAATAAAAACACTAATTTGAACTAATGGCAAAGTTAATTTATCCGGAACTGAGTTATAAGGTGATGGGTGTTCTTTACAAGGTTTATAACAGTTTAGGTTCGTCACGGCAAGAGAAACATTATCAGAGAGCGATTGAAATCGAGTTGGAGGATCAAAAGATTGAGTTTCAGCGAGAGAAAAAGACAGAGTTACTTTATAGGCAGAAAAAAGTCGGAGACTACTATGTGGATTTTTTAATTGAAAAGAAAATAGTTCTTGAGTTAAAAGCTAAGGATTTTTATACAACAAAGGATATAAATCAAGTTGTATCGTACTTGAAAAACTTAAGAGTACATTTAGGAATCCTCGCCAATTTTAGATCTGAGAGATTAAAATATAGAAGAATTGTTAATCCTGATATTCGTTTATATTCGAAATGATTAGTTCAAATTCGCAAAGGCCACTTAAAGTGGCCTTAGTTCACGATTATTTAGGCGAATTCGGTGGTGCGGAGAGAGTATTGGAGGCGCTTTGTGAGATTTGGCCGGATGCGCCGATTTATACGGCTTTTTATAGGGAAGGTTCGGCTTATGAACGATTTAAAGATCGCAAAATAGTTACTTCTTGGGCACAGAAAGTGCCGTTTTTTCCCACAAAACTGCACAGTCCGCTGAGATTTTTGGCACCGTGGATATGGGGGAGTTTCGATTTTTCAGGATACGACGTTGTTATATCGTCTGCCAGTTGGTACATAACCAAAGGATTTAAACAAGATAAAGGTCGGTCCTTGCGGGGTTTACCGCAAGGACCGACCTTGTCTGGGAAGCAGATCGAGATCTGTTACTGTCACACTCCGCCGCGTTACCTTTACGGATATCCGACTTCCGTCAACTGGCGGAAGTATTGGCCGGTGAGAGCGTATGCGCTTTTGGTTAACCATTTTATGAGGGTTTACGACTATGAAGCGGCACAGAGAGTGGATTGGTTTGTCGCCAATTCCAAGGAAGTGCAGGCGAGGATTCGCAAGTTTTATCGCAGGGACAGCGTGGTGATATATCCTCCAGTGGATTTAGGCAAAGTCGAAAGTCGAAAGGGAAAAGGGGAAAATACAGCAGAAGAATATTATCTCGTTGTTTCCCGGATTGTTGGTGGTAAGGGGCTTTCGATGGTTGTGGATCTGGCAAATAAATTGGGGTTCAAGCTGAAAATTGTAGGGGCGCCGGCGGGTTATGCCAGAGAATTCGATAAGTTGAAAAAGAGTGCAGAAGGGAATGTGGAATTTTTGGGGTATGTTCCGGATGAGGAGTTGGTGGGACTGTATTCCGGAGCCAAAGCTTTTTTTGCAATGGCACATGATGAAGATTTTGGAATAACACCTGTTGAGGCAATGCTGTGTGGTACGCCGGTGATAGCTTATCGGGGCGGAGGGTATTTGGAGACGGTCGTGGAAGGGAAGACCGGTGTGTTTTTTAATACATACAAGGCCGGATCACTGGCCTTGGCGTTTAACCACTTCAACGAACTGTTTGAAAAGGGCACTTTCAAGAAGGCCGCAATTAAGCGTCACGCGGATAAGTTTAGTAAGGACAGGTTTAAAAAAGAAATGTTGGAGTTTGTACAGAAGCACGCGGCTTAGGTTTTAAGATTGCCACGCTCCCCCCAGTGCGGGGTCGCTCGCAATGACAGCGAGGTCAGGTTTAGGCTACAATTTCCCTTGTGAATAAAAATAGCGCTCCTATTTTGGAGGTTAAGAATTTGGTTAAAAGGTTTGGGGATTATACCGCGGTTAACGGGGTGTCTTTTGATGTTAAAGAAGGTGAGATTTTGGGTTTTTTGGGGCCAAATGGGGCAGGGAAAACCACGACTATTTACTGTATTTTGGGTTTGATTGAAAAAGACGGTGGCAGTGTAAAAGTTTTCGGCAAAGACTTTGCCAAGTATCGAAGCGAAATCTTGGAGCAGGTGAATTATTCTTCTGCAGAGTTTACGTTAATTTGGAATCTTTCAGTTTGGGAAAATTTAACGGTTTTTGCAAAACTTTATGGTGTTTCCAACTACAAGACCAGGGTTAAAGAGTTGCTGGATATATTTGAGATTGCCGATCTTAAGAACAAGCTTATTCGAAATTTATCTTTTGGTCAAAGAACAAGAGCAAGTTTGTGTAAGGCGTTTATAAACAAACCAAAACTATTACTGTTGGATGAACCAATGGCCTCTTTGGATCCGGATGTTGTTGATAAGGGTATAGCCTTGATAAAAAGAATTCAAAAAGAGGAAAAGATGAGTGTACTTTATACTTCCCACAATATGTGGGAGATTGAGGAGTTGGCGACGGATGTTGTTTTTATGAATCATGGCAAGATTGTTGCGCAGGGTTCGCCTTTGGAGCTTACAAAAAGGGTTTTGAAGTTAGAAACAAAGGAGCCTAGTTTGCGGGAAGTATTTATTGAAATTGCGAGGACTAAAAATGCGGCTTAATAGGGTTTACGCGGTTATTTTAAGACAGTATTTTTTATCGATTCATCAGATGGATAGGCTTTTTGGTGTGTTTTTCTTCCCGACGATGTCACTGGTGCTCTGGGGGTTTATTTCAAAGTATGTACAACAGATTCAATCTAATTATTTGGCAGCATTGTTGCTTGGTGGAATAATGCTTTGGATAGTCTTTGAAAGTATAGATACTGATATCGGCCTTTCCTTTATGTGGGATGTTTGGGAAGGTAATATTGTCAATTCGTTTGCCAGCCCCCTGACGCTTTTGGAGTATATGTTTGGAACACTTTTAGTGGGGTTGGTGAAGATAATAATGACTGTAGTTATTATTGGGTTTACCGCGGCGATTTTTTATAACTTTAATATTACGGTTTTAGGGTTTGGTTTGGCTTTGTTCTGGATCAACCTGGTTTTGTTCGGATGGGCATTTGGAATCTTCAAGCTGTCGCTGATATTACGTTTTGGAAGCCGTTTGGGGCCTTTAACTTGGAGCCTGCCGTTTTTATTAATGCCATTCGCGGCTGTTTACTACCCCGTATCGGTTTTGCCTGGAATTTTTCAAAAGATAGCTTGGTTTATACCTATTTCTCATGTTTTTGAAGGAATGAGATATACTCTTGCAACAGGAAAGTTTGACTTTGCGAAGTTTTATACGGCAATGGGTCTTAATATTATTTTTTTGTTTTTATCTGTGATGTTGCTAGTTTGGGTTTTTGGAGCTGTCAGAAAAAACGGACAGCTAGTTAAATTAAGATAAAATGCCTGAATTGCCTGAAGTAACCGTGATTGTAAATGGACTGAACCGCAAGCTTAAGGGGCTGGTTTTTGCTGGGGTGGAATATGACTGGCCGAAGAAGTTTTTGTGGGGGGAGTATTCGGCGAAGGATTTGCAGGGGACGACGGTACAGAAGGTTGAGAGGATTGGGAAGGTCGTGAAGATAGACGTAGAGAAAATTTCAGGGAAGAACCCTTCGAAGACTCAGGGTTCAACCCTAAAATTTTCTATCCTTATCCATCTGAAGCTTACGGGGCAGCTGGTGTATATGGACGAAAAGACCAGAATTGCCGGCGGGCATCCGATTCCGCCTTTAAATGCGCCGGTGCCTAATAAAACAACCAGAGCGACTTTTCGATTCACCAATGGTGGCTATTTGTACTTTAATGATCTGCGTAAATTTGGTTGGGTGAAGTTTGTGCCGAGTGATGAGGAATCAGTAAGCAGTGCAATAGGAGTGTTGGGACCGGATGCATTGGAGATTACGGAAAAAGAATTTATCGAAAGGCTTAAGAAAAAACCCCAATCTAGAATTAAAAAACTTTTGATGGACCAGACGTTTGTTTCCGGGGTAGGGAACATTTATGCCGACGAATCTTTGTGGCTGGCAAAGGTACATCCGGCTAGGTCTATAGTGTCGTTAACCGATCAGGAGATGAAGGCAATTCATAAGGGAATCCATGATTCAATGACGCTTTCGATTGCAAAAGGCGGCTCTTCGTCCAATTCTTTTGTGGGTAGTGGCGGCGAAAAAGGTTTGTTTTTGAGCTTTGCTAACGCCTATCATATGACGGGAAGGCCATGTGCCAGATGTAAGACGATTATGGTACGCAAGAAGATGGACGGAAGGTCGGCCCACTTTTGCCCGAATTGTCAGGCTCTAAAATAGTGATAATTTCCAAATTACATTTAATGAATTTCCGCAATTTTGCTTCTAAGAAAATTGAGTTTGATCCGAAACTGACCGTGATCATTGGCCAAAACGGCAGTGGGAAGAGCAATATATTGGAAGCAATTGGCTTGATGGCGGCAACAAGGTTGCGGAGGGTGGATACGGATCTGGATATGGTGAGATTCGGAGCGGGAGAGGCGAAGATAGAGTGCATAGTTGGGGTTGGGGAAGCTGGTAGGGGGACATTAACGATAAATTTTCAGGTCGACCCCAATGTCATCCTGAGTGAAGCGAAGGATCTTAAAAGAGATTCTTCGTCCTTTGGACTCAGAATGACAGGACGTGGAGATAGTAGGCTCCGCAAGTCTTATTACATCGATGCTATCAAAAAGCGCTGGATCGATTTTACGGATCATATGGCTGTTATCGAGTTTTCGCCCAGTGATTTGGAGCTGATTTCCGGTTCACCCTCTACACGCCGCCATCATATTGACAGCTTGTTGGCACCACTGGATCGTGACTATTGGCGCGCTTCTTCTAACTACGGAAAAGTTGTGGTTCGCAGAAATAAAGTTTTGCAAAGGATTCGGGAAGGAAAATCTAAGAAATCGGAACTGGATTTTTGGGACGAGCGGCTTTTGGAACATGCAAAGTTTTTAACCCGTGCAAGGGCGGAATTTTTTGAGTTTGTGAATTTTGTGAATAGTGAGCGTGGTGGTTATAGCTGGGATTTAAAGCAAAGTGTCGTGACATCGGAAAAACTGGCAGTTAACCGTGACCGCGATATTGCGGCGGGAGTGACGCTTTCGGGGTCCCACAGAGATGATTTTATGTTTGTATTCCGCAAGAAAAACCTGGAATTTTTTGGCAGTCGGGGAGAACAAAGAATGGCGGTTTTGGCACTGAAGTTGGCAGAGCTTGAGTATTTTGCCAGCAAAAAAGGAAGCCGTCCGGTTTTAGCGCTGGATGATATTTTTTCGGAGTTGGACTGGGAGCATAGGGAAGCTGTTATGGGGATAATTGAGAAACAACAAACAATAATTACGGCGGCAGAAAGCGAATCTTTGCCGGCAGAGCTGTTCAAAAAGGCAAAGGTTGTAAAGATTTAGTTTTGACAGGCTGGAATATAATATTGCTATGACTGAAAGAAAACTTGCAAAGGGAATAAAACCCTGCGATTGCTGAAGTCGGGTACGAGGGATTTATTGACAGAAAATGGCTAGGCGGTAAAGTATCCTTGATATCTTTTTCAAGATAACCCCTAACAAAAGCGGTAATTGGATTGGTGGGTTGTTCTAAGTTCAGGTTTTAGACTAAAATTTACATATAATTAAATAAACCTCTCAAAAAGGGAGGTTTTTTGATGGGATGGAGGTGATTTTAATGCGCGAAAATGATTACCAAGTATTAGCCTTAGAAACGAGAGTAGGCGTAAAACTACATTTTCCTAACCGCAAGGGTATAGGAGCTTTTGTTTCTAGGTCAGATGGGGTTGTGGACCAGATGAGAGTCGAAGCTGACGGAAAAGAGTTAGTTGTAAGAGGGGTGATCAGTCTGAGGGATTGCGGGAAAATGATGGATGCTTATAGGGGTTCCCAAAATAGTGGAAAATGAATATAGGATTATTGCGGTAATTGTGCGATAATTAACTTGTGTATTCTCCTAAATTTACGATCAGCTCGGCTATTTTAAAATACATTGGCAAGATTGAGGCTTCAAAGGAGGTTATCGAAAACGCGCCCTTGGTGCCGGCTTACGAGGCTAAATTTAGACAGGAAGCAATAATCAGAACGGTACATCACGGGACGCACATTGAGGGTAATGATTTGGATAGCGGAGAAGTTGCAGTGGTTCTTGAAGGCGGAGAAGTGCAGGGTAGGGATAGGGACATTCAGGAGGTGCTCAATTACCGCGAGGTTTTGAAGTACATAGATAAGCATAAACGCTTGCAGTCCTCGTCGAGTAATGACTCGACTGCGGGCCTAAAGTCAAAGGCAAGGGGGAAAGGAAAAAGTGGAGTCACAGAAAAAGACATTCTAAAAATCCATCAGCTTACAGTCGAGAAGGTATTAGGAAAGGATAGAGCAGGGCAGTATCGGTCTACGCAGGTTGTTGTTAAAAATAGCAAAACCGGGGAGGTTAGCTTCACGCCGCCCAGATCGTATGAAGTGAGAGGGTTGGTTGCGGATTTTATTAAATGGTTAAACAGTGATGACGGACGAGAGATCCACCCGGTACTTAGGGCTGGAATTGCCCATTATGTTTTGGCGTATATTCATCCATTTGTGGATGGCAATGGAAGAACAGCCAGGGCTTTTGCAACTCTGGTGATGTTTTCCGAAGGCTATGATATTAAGAAATTTTTCTCACTGGAAGAATTTTTTGATCGTAATGCAGGCAGATATTACGGTACACTGCAGAGCATTTCTAATCAAAAAGCAGAGTTAACGGACAAAGATTTAACGGCCTGGCTTGAGTATTTTTCCGAAGGTTTAGCAGAGGAGCTTGAAAGGGTCAAAGAGCGGGTAAAAAAGCTTTCTTTAGATAGTCGGCTTAAGGGTAGGACGGGACAAATTGCCCTTTCTGAGAGACAAATGAAGCTGGTAGAATTTATGGAATCTTACGGTTCGGTTTCCAACAATCAATGGAGAAGTATATTGCGTGATTATTCGGACGACACAATCTTGCGGGACCTTAAAGATTTACAGAAAAAAGGTTTAATTAAGAAAAAAGGCAGCACGAAAGGGGCTGTTTACGTTTTGAAATAATGGCAGGAGATTTGGGTTTAGAACAGGGTGATATTTTAGGTTCGGTGGAGAAAGCTGCTATGGCTAAAGTGCGGGATTTAAATAGCGGAAATTTTGTTGTTCATATGGCTAGTCTTGGAAAAATCCGAGATATTTTAAAAGAAGGGTTGGTTGCAGGGAATTTTGCAAGGAGGATCGGCAAAGAAAATTATCAATCACTGTATGGATATGCGGTGAATGAGAAATATGTTTCAACAATGGGGGGTTCTGAAAAAATTATTGGCCGGCCTATTATTGGTTGGCCTGGGGAGGTTGCGGTTTTAATAAAAGGAGAAGCTGTTGCGAAAGAGGGTCAAAAGCATCACTTTAACAGGGAATGGCTGATTAAAAATAGGGCAGCACCAAGAGATTTTATAGGATTAGGTTTTGATATTGTTCAGATAAATGATAAGGATTTTGAGGCAAATTTTGCCTTGTTGATCGAAATTGCGAAGAGAGCCTGGTCTACTAACCCACAGAATGCCTTGCCAGTTTACAGTTTTACTAGCGGAGGCCTCCTTTGGCCGAAGGTAATGAGTCACGATGATATTTTGGAAATGGTTCGAGGCGGTTCGGGGATAGGAGGAAAGTAGATGACTTTTTCCAATTTAGCCAAATATTACGAAAGTTTAGAGGCGACAAGCAAAAGGCTTGAGCTCATCGATATTTTATCGAAACTTTTTAAAGAATCTGATAGTGCCGAAATAGGGAAGATTTGTTATTTGATCCAGGGACGGGTGGCTCCTTTTTTTGAGGCGACGGAAATCGGGATGGCGGAAAGCCTGGTGGCGCAAGCAATCGGGAAAGCATATGGGAGGGATAAAGATGAGGTACTTAAAGTCTATCGGAGGTTGGGGAATATGGGATTAGCTGCTTCTGAGCTCGCGCAAAGTTCAAAGTTCAAAGTTCAAAGTTCAAAATTGTCTGTCAAGGAGGTTTTTGATGAGCTTCATAAAATCGCCGGATTTACGGGTGACGGGACTGTGGATAAAAAGGTGACGGCGCTGGCGGAAATTTTGCAGAAAGTTGATCCGATTTCGGCCAAGCATATTGCCAATATTCCGCAGGGGACATTACGACTTGGTATTGGAGATCCGACGGTGATGGACGCTCTTTCGATTGCTCGTACTGGGGACAAAAAACTGCGACCTTTGATTGAAGATGCTTACAATAAGACCAGCGATTTGGGTTATGTGGCGGAAACGTTTTTCAAACACGGCACAAAGGGTTTGGAACAAGTAAAGCTGATTGTTGGCAAGCCGGTGCGGCCGGCTCTGGCGGAAAGAACACCTTCGGCGGATGAAGCTGTTAAGCGGCTTGGAGACAATTTTGCAGGTGAGCCGAAATTCGACGGATTTCGGGTAGCGGTTCATAAAAACGGCAGCGAGGTGAAGCTATTTTCCAGGAATTTGGAAAATACGACGGCTGCATTTCCGGATTTAGTGGAAGGAGCGATTAAAGAAATAAAAGCCAAAAGCTGTATTTTGGAGGGAGAGGCGATTGCTTATAACCCGGTAACTGAGGAGTTTTTGCCTTTTCAGGAAACGACCAAAAGAAGACGCAAATATAACATTGAGGAAAAGGCCAAGGAACTGCCTTTGGTTTTGTTTGGTTTTGATGTTTTGTATTTAAACGGGCAAGACATTACGACCAAACCATATTCGGAACGCCGAAAACTTTTGGAGTCGATTCTTCCCAAAGAAGGAAAAGTGATGAGAATTGCCGAGGAGAGAAAGTTGCATGACGCGAAGGACATCATGACGTTTTTCAATGAGGCGATTTCGGAGGGCTTGGAAGGTTTGATGCTTAAAAAACTGGATGCTCCCTATAAAGCTGGTGGGCGGGGGTTTCACTGGATAAAGTTTAAAAGAAGCCAGGCAGGGCAGTTAAATGACACAGTGGATTGTGTTTTGCTGGGTGTGTATTCGGGCAAAGGGAAAAGGACAGATTTTGGAGTAGGGGGATTACTTGTGGGGGTTTATGATAAAAAACAGGACAAGTTTATGACTATCTCTAGGCTTGGGACAGGCTTAACAGACGAAGAGTTTAGGCACGTGAACGAATTGGCTAAGAAGCTTAAGGTGGATCATAAGCCTGCCAGAGTAGTTTCCAAGATTGAACCGACTATTTGGCTGGAGCCAAAAGTGGTTTTGGAAGTAGTTGCGGACGAGATTACCAAATCGCCGAACCATACAGCAGGGGAAGACCAAAACGGAATTGGATATGCATTGAGGTTTCCGAGATTGGTGAAGTTTCGTGAATCTGACAAACGTCCTGAGGACGCAACAACAGTCGAAGAGATTTTAAACATGGCCAAACTTCAGTACGTCAAGAAAAAATAATTAACCCGTGTTTGTTTTTATATTTAGCGTTGCAGTTTTACTTACGATCGTATAGTATTTTGATATGCGTAAGAAAGAAACGGTTGTGAAGGTAACAGAGGCTATCTTGTTTGCCCTTGAAAAAGCGGCGGATGGGTATCTTGCCTTGGATCATTTTTCTCGGAGCGGTACATCAGTATTTTATGGTTATGAACCACCCAGGTCTCAATTAAAAATGGCGGTTCATAGATTAGGCAAACGCGGCTTGCTTACAAAGCAAGTTGATGAAGATAAATTAGTACTTCGGCTGACAGATGCAGGAAGAGATTGGGTTTTGGAACACGGTAAAAACGTTAGCAATTGGGACGGGGTATGGAGGATAGTGATTTTTGATGTTCCCGAATCTCACAGGAAGGCTCGTGATACTTTGAGGGCCAAGTTAAAAAGTTGGGGTTTTGAGATTTGGCAACGATCTGTCTGGGCCACGAAGAAACCACTGACTGAAAAAATTCGCAGTTTGGTTCGCGACTTGAAGATCGAATCATGGGTAATTGTTATTGAATCTAACAATACTGGCAGGGTATAACACTTTTCCATACGATCGTACAGAAAAGTGTTACTAGCATGTAGAGATTGAGAATGATAGATTTTTAGTAACCTAATTAAAGACCTGTAGTATTGACTTTTTTGGTTTAGTTTTGGTAAATTGGTACTTTATAAGACCCTTTGTGGGGTTTTTTGGTGGAAATATATGATTGAAATTGTTGAAGCAAAAATAGCAGCGGTGGCCGCGATTGAAATATCATCGTTGGTGAGAAATCTCCAAAGAGCTCGCTCGCTAGATCCAAGAGACGGTTTTACGACTGCAATTAGAGCTAGTATTGTTAGAAGCCATGTTGGTCAATCACTCGACACACTTGATATGCTTGGAGTTGGACCGAAGGGTTGGATAGAGGTGGGCGGTACTCAGGTGCGAAATTTTGAAGTTATCCCATGCGCTTTGAGTGGTGAGGGTGAAGTTGTGCAAGAAGGTTTTAGACTGGTTCGGTCTGATCAAGAAGCTGGTTGGAGTCTGGTTAAGTATGATGGAAAGTTTGTAGAAGCTAATGATGCTGATTGGGTTCGAGTTAGCGAAAATATCCCCGGCGCTTTAAAGTAAATTTAGCATTTTTTTACTCTTATATTGTTGTTTCTCGTGATACAATGTGCCTGTGTGACAAAGCAGGAAAGGCTTGCGGATCTAAAGAAGCGCATGCTTGCAGACGTTAGGTTGCCCTTGCGAGAAGGGGCAACGCAGTTGGTTTTTGGAGAAGGAAACCCCGACACAAAAGTATATTTTTTGGGAGAAGCGCCCGGTTATTATGAAGATAAGCAGGGAAGGCCATTTGTTGGTTTGGCGGGGAAACTTTTGGATCAGCTGATTGTTTCTATTGGTCTGACACGCGACCAGGTGTACATTTCCAATGTGGTGCGGTACCGGCCTCCAGGCAACCGTGACCCGGAACCGGACGAACTAGCCGCTTTTGCGCCTTATGTAAACGAGGAGATTGCAATAATTGACCCCAAGATTATTGTGACGTTGGGCCGCTTTTCGATGGGTAAATTTATTCCGGATGTCAAGATTTCGCAGGTGCACGGGAAAGCTTTTAAAGTGCAATTCGAAGGACGTGAAGTGCTTGTTTTGCCGATGTATCACCCGGCGGCGGCTTTGCGGAGCACGGGAATTTTAAATGTTCTGAAAGAGGATTTTATGCTGATCAAAAAGGCACTGGAGCGGCCAATTCCCACCGAAGAGTTTGTGGATGGGATAAAAGGGAAGAAGGAAGATGAGGCGGCGCAGTTGAATCTCATATAATCACAATTGTTAGATTGTTATATTGCTAAATTGTTGAGTCGCAAAGATTGCCACGCTCCCCCGCGGTGCGGGGTCGCTCGCAATGACGTAAAATTGGGATATGAGTGGAGATAAGAACCGGAATTTGGTAGCGGCTTTGTGCTATGCACTAGGATTTGTGACGGCAATTTTTGTACTTTATACGGAAGACCGCGACAGATACATCCGATTTAACGCTTACCAATCTTTGTATGCGACGGGTTCTTTGTTTCTGCTTAACATTATTGGCGGATATATTTTGGCAAAGCTGATTTCTGCGCAGATTGTCGATTTATTGAGTATTGCCATTTGGCTCCTTATTATTGGAATTTGTGTTGTGGGGTTTGTGAACAGTTATCAAGGGAAGATAATTGAGTTGCCGATTGTGGGTAAAATCGCAGAACGGAAGACGAGCGGCATTTGAGCTATTAGTTATTAGAGCTTAGAGGTTAGTAGTAGAATTCATGACGATTAAATCCTTTGAAGACCTTATCGTTTGGCAAAAATCGCGTGTCTTGGCAGTAGTTGTATATAAAGTCACACGCACGTTTCCAAGTTCTGAGAGATTCAATTTAACGGATCAAATCAACAGATGTGTAGTATCGGTTGCTGCCAATATTGCTGAGGGTTTTTCCAGATATCATGCAAAGGAAAGCATGATGTTTTACAGGAATGCCAGAGGGTCACTTTCCGAGCTTAAAAGTCATCTTTACATTGCTATGGATTTGGGTTTTATCACAAAGGTGAAATTTGAAGAACTTAGGGAAATGATGGATGAAATAGGAAAATTATTAAACGGTTTGATAAACTCTACTAGTAAGTACAGGATTTAACTACTAAGCTCTAGTAGCTAACACCTAATAGCAAAATGAAATTAATTGTTGGGTTAGGGAATCCGGGGAAAAAATATCAAAGTAATCGGCATAACTTGGGGTACATGGTGGCCGATGCTTATGCTGTGGACCGCGGAGTAACTTTTCAAAAGAGTCAGGATTTGATGTGTTTTTATGTTAAAACCCAGGATTTTGTACTGGCGAAGTCGACGACTTTCATGAACGAATCCGGTAATTGCGTGCAGGCACTGGCGAAGTTTTTCAAAATTGATCATAAAGATGTTTTGATAATCCATGACGACATGGATTTCCCTTTCGGGAAAATCCGGATGTCTTTTAACGGAACATCGGCCGGGCATCACGGGATAGATTCGGTGATCGAATGCCTGGCGACTGTAGATTTTGGCAGGCTGAGAGTGGGGATCGGGTGTTCGGAAACAATTCCAGGGGATAAACATGTACTTGATGATTTTTCGGCGGAGGAAAAGAAGATGTTGGCGGATTTGATGGACAGGTGTGTGGATGCGGTAGATTCTTATTTAGACGACGGGATAATGGCTACGATGAACAGGTTCAATTGACGGAGTCAATTGAAATACCAAATACCAAATGACTAATAACCAATATCAAATACTATAAATCGCATGGATTCCAGCTTTTCCGCCAGAGGCGGACCAGCCTTTGGCTGGCGCGGGAATGACAGAAGAGGGAAAAATGAATTTTAATCAGAAAGTATATGAAATAGCGAAAAAAGTTCCGAAAGGGAAGGTGACGACTTATGGCACGATAGCGGCGAAGCTTGGGAACCCGAGGTGGTCAAGGCAAGTTGGGTGGCCCCGCACAGTGCTTACCTCCTCGCGAGATCTACGTCCTCGCCTCGGAGGGGCGCATATGCGGGGTAAAGCGCTTTATGCTCGAGCAGTTGGAAATGCTTTACATCAAAATACTGATCCGAATGTTCCGTGTCATAGAGTAGTAGACAGAACGGGCAGAGTGGCGCCGAATTTTGGAGGGCCTGACTTTGATGCTTTTTCCGCCAGAGGCGGACCAGCCTTTGGCTGGGATGGGGCCAAAGAGCAGAGGAGAAGGCTTGAGGTAGAAGGGGTGAAGTTTAGGGATGAAATGCACGTAAATCTGAATATCAGCGGTTTGAAATAAATTTTTAATTTTCAGTTTTCAATTTTTATTGAATTTTCAATGACTTAATGTTTAAAAAATTAATACTTTTTGAAATTGATTGTAAATTGTAAATTACAAATTGAAAATTTCTATACATGACGGTTCGTCTGAAAATTTTTGGCAGGGTACAGGGAGTTTTCTTTCGAAGATCGGCCCAAGTTGAGTCTGAAAAGCTGGGTTTGGCGGGATGGGCAAGGAATGAAGATGACGGAAGCGTTGAGATTTTGGCCTCCGGTTCACAAGAAAAACTAAAAAAGTTTGTTGAATGGTGCAAAGATGGTCCGAAAATGGCGAAGGTGGAGAAGGTGGAAGAGGATTGGAGCGAAGAGGGAAGCGATTTGGAAGGGTTCGAGGCTGTTGACTAGAAGAGGTTTTTTGACGAGAGTTTTATGCCTTCGGACGGATAATTGACAATTATTTTTTTAACTTCTTTGATCTTTTTCAGCTTAGATTTTAGTTTTAAAATGTTTTTTTGTTCTACTAGAAAGTGAATATCCTGGCCGGTGTTGAGAGTGAAATAAACCGGTAAACCTTCTGTGCGCCATTGTTGGCAAAGTTTCATGAGTAAAATACTGTTTGGTTCCAAGTATATTAGCGGTGGATTTTGGGTCATCATAATGGCGTGAAGTTCGAGGGCTTCTGATTCGATTAGCTCTCCAAATTTTGTAAAATTTCTGGTTTCCATCAGCTTTTTGACAAGCTGATTTTTTTTGGGCATTTGGGCAAGCCTGGTTTTCATAAATGGGGAAGAGGTTGCCGCTTGTTGGCCAATTGATGTTGATACTTCTTTTTTGTGGGAACTAATGATGGCGACAATATCGGCAATTTTCCAGTAATTGGGCGGGAAAATTTGTTTGGCGTACGAAGTTTCGTTGGTGTTGCCGTCTAGCCACTCCACGAATCCGGAGGGAATGGATCTGCAGGCAGATCCGGAACCTTGGCGGGCAAGGATAGAAAGCTGTTTCTCGGTCAGTTTTAGGCCGGCTGCGGCGACTGCAGCGACTGTCAAAGCGGCGAATCCCGAAGCCGAAGAAGACAAACCTGTAGAAGAAGGGAAGTTGTTTTGGGAGACCACTTTGGCTCTGAGGTTAATTCCTGCGAGTTTGCGGATGCGGTCGAGATGGGCAAAAACCCTTTCGTCATCGCGAGCCTCACTCTGTGGGGCGTGGCGATCTGTCTTAAGTTTAGGAAGAGATTGCCGCGTCGCTTCGCTCCTCGCAATGACAAAGGGGAGGAGGGTGAATTCGTCTTTTTTGTAGTTTGGCGAGAATTCGACGGTGGTTGTCGTCAATAGGTTTGAAAGGCACATGGAAATGCTGGCGTTTTCGGGGATGCGCAGTTTTTCGTTTTTACGTCCCCAGTACTTGGTGAAGGCAATGTTACTTGGGGCGATGGCGGTGGCTTTTAATGGTGAATTATGAATCATGTAGTATGTATTATGATTTTTCTAGTCTTACTCCTTCTGCGTTTGTTTTGACTTTGATTATTTTACCGCCTGCTTTGGTAATTGCCTTTTCGACTTGGCTGACTTTTGACGGGGGAGCAAGAGCAATTATACAATCTCCGCCGCCGGCGCCGGAAAGTTTTGCGCCATAAGCTCCGGCTTCGCGTGCAGCATAAATTAATGCGGAAAGTTTGGGAGTGGAGACTCCAAGAGATTCTAAATAGCCCTGGTTAATGTTGAAAAGTTCACCCAAAGTTTTTAAATCGCTATTTTTAATGGCTTTTTTAGCATTTTCCACTACATTTTCGACCAAATCGTATGTTTTTTTGACGATTTGGGGGTGTTTTTGGGTCAAATCGGCAACTTTGGCAATCATTGTGGTGGTATCGGCTTTTGTGCCGGAGTAAGCGATGATGAGCCCCACTTCGCCCCGTAGTGCGGGGCTTCGAGGGGTAAAGGGGATTATTGATCTGATTACTTTGCCGGCGGTGACAAAGTACAAAGTTCCGCCGTAGATTGCGGCGGCAATGTCGAAACCGGAGGCTTTGCCCTGAACTTCTAAAACAGCCTTGTAAGAAAGGTCGAAAAGCTGTTTTTGGGAAAGGTTAATATTGAGAAGTTTGGAAAGAGCAAAGATTGTGCACACAGTGGATGCAGATGATGAGCCGAAGCCGTATTGGGGGGAGAAGTCGGAGTGGGTGGAGATTTTGAGGCCCTTGAACAAGGTCTCACCTTGCAGTTTGCGGCTATGTACAAGGAGAGACCTTGTGGCTAGCTCGACGAATTTGGCGCCTTGAGGTCCTTCGACTCGCTTCGCTCGCTCAGGATTGTAAGATGATAAAAGTTCTGAGATTGGTTTTTTGTAGTTTTTGATTTTGACTTGCGGAGCGTCGAGTATAAAAAAGGGTTCGTCTATAAGTTCTGCGGTGAGGTAGAGTCTTTGATCGACTGCCGTGACGATGCAGGGATGGTCATAAACCACGGCATGTTCGCCCAGAAGCATGAGTTTCCCGGGGGCGGAAACTTTAATCGGTTTACCAGTTGTCGGTTCTCGGTTGTCGGTTTTCGGATGATGGTTCATCGGTTCTCGGTTAATCAGTTTCTTCACGAAGGCCTTCCTGGGCGAGTTTGATTTTGATCAGTTTCAAGCCTTTGAGTTTTTCAGGGTGTGGATGATATATAAGAATCATGCCCGAGCCAGCTTTTTTACCGCCTGCACCGGTAATTTTGGCAGCGCCGCCAGATTTTTCGATTTTATTTATTAGTTGTTGGGCGCTTTTGCTAACAACTCCAAGTTTTACCAAACATGCGTTGGTTTCTCTGAATATTTGCCTGATATCGCGGCTGTCTGTTGCCAATGCTTTGGTCAATAGCTCCATTTGTTCGAAGGTTTTCTTTTTAGACCCAGCGTCCAGCCTAGCAACTTTGGCCACCATATCACCAGTGGATTCCGCGGGCTTGCCGGAGTCGACTAGGAAGAGTGTCGGGAGAGCAAGGGGGATTTGGGAAGTAAGGGAAATAGTCGGAAGCTCTTTGCGGAACCATAGAGTTCCACCAAAGATTACAGCTGAGAGGTCACTGCCGGAGGGGTTGCCATGAATTGCCTTTTCTCCAGATATGGCAATGTCGTAAATTTCCTGTTTAGTGGCCTTTATTTTCAGAAGTTTTAGAAGAGCAGCTGCCAGTGTTGCCGAGATTGCGGCCGAGGCTCCAAGACCAGAACCGATTGGAAAATCGGATTTGAAATCGATGTTATATGGAGGGATAGATTTTAGTTTGGAGGTTTTTTTGATGGCAGATTCGATGGCTTTTTGGAGTTTGAGGAGGTTTGGGTTCGGAGGATCTTTTTTTAAGAGATTCTTCGCTTCGCTCCCGCCGCCACTGAAGTTTTGGCGGGCAGGCAGAATGACAAGGGAAAGAGTCAAAGTTAATCTGAGGTTAGTTGCTGAGATGATCGCGGGTTTTCCATAAACGACGGCGTGCTCACCAAGTAGATGAATCTTTGCTGGAGCGGAAAAAGTGATTTTCTTTGAATTGGAGGTCTCACCTCGCATGGAATCGCGGGCGAGGAGAGACCTCGCTGGGGTTGTTGGGGAGGTACGGGAGGTTGGGGATTTCATTTCAACGGCTTAACTTTGATGCCGTATTCGATTAGTTCTTCGGGTTCGGATTGGCCAATGCGGCGGACGACTGTTTGGACTTTGAGGCCAATTTTTATGTTTTTGGCGGCGGTATCGACAATCTCCAGTGAGCGACTAGTGCCATCTTCGAACCTGATGATGCCGACACTGTATGGTACTTGATGTTCGTAGCCACTTGGCGCGGAATGGATTGTAGTGAAAGCCGCAACTTTGCCCACTTTGCCAAGGTTTTGGGTAAGCCGTGCTGATTTTCTCCAGAGATTGGCGGGATTCTTAGTCATTTCAATCAATTTTTAATGTTTAAATATTTAATTTTCATTGATAAGTTTTATTTCATAAAATCCAAATTAAGAATTTTAAATTTTAAATTTGCAGTATGTGGACGGCGGCGGTTGCGCCACTGCCTCCAACATTGTGAGTAAGGCCGATTTTGGCGTTTTTAACCTGGCGTTTTCCGGCTTTGCCTTTGAGTTGATCTGTAACTTCTATAATTTGCTTAATACCGGTGGCACCGACAGGATGGCCACATGCTTTGAGACCGCCGGAAGTGTTTACAGGAATTTTTCCATCCAGTTGTGTTGCCCCACTGCTTATTAGTTTTCCTCCTTGACCCTTGGCGCAAAAACCGAGATCTTCGTAGGCGAGAATTTCGGCAATCGTGAAACAATCGTGAACCTCGGCAACATCGATGTCTTTGGCGCTGATTCCGGCTTGTGCATAGGCTTTTTGGGCGGAGAGTTTGGTGGCAAGCAACTCCGTCATGCTGAGACGATTAGAAATACTGATGTGGTCGGTGGCGACTGCGCTGCCGGTGATTGAGGGATTATCGGGAGAATCTTGGGAACTTATAACAATAGCGGCTGCGCCGTCGGTGATTGGCGAGCAATCAAAAAGGGTCAGGGGGTTGGCAACCATAGTGCTTCCCAGCACTTTTTCGATTGTAATTTTGTTTTGGAATTGGGCATTGGGGTTAAGCGAACCATTGAAATGGTTTTTAACGGCAACAAGGGCGAGCTGTTTGCCGGTAGTTTTGAATTTTTGCATGTGGGCGTTTGCCAGCATGGCATAAAGGCCCGGGAAGGTGAGGCCGGCTGATCTTTCTTCTTCGGAAGCGGCTCCCATTAGACCTGTGGTTACGTCGGCTATAGTGTCGTCTGTCATTTTTTCGATGCCAACTACGAGGACGTTTTTGTAGGTGCCGGCAAGCAATGATTGGATTGCAAGATGAGTTGCAGTTCCTCCGGAAGCACAAGCTGCTTCTATGGCAAAAGCGGGGACATTTTTGCCCAATATACTGGTCATTACCGGACCGAGGTGGTTTTGGTCGAGGAGGTTACCGGACAACATATTGGCCACAAATACAGCATCAATTTTTTCAGGGTCGATTTGGGAGTTTTCGAGTGCAGATTTTAAGGCTTCTTGGGCCAAGTCGAAAAGAGACTTGTCCCAAAGTTCACCGAATTTAGTCATTCCTGTACCGATTACTGATATTTTCATAAGTAATTTTTAATTTTTAATTTTCAATTTACAATAAATTTTTAATGATTAAATTGAAGACTTTTTAAACAAAAATCTAAAATTGGGAAATTGCAAATTGCTTGAAAATTGTAAATTTTTAATTGTAAATTCTTGCTCATAGGTGGTAATTTCGGGCTTTTGATATCTTCAGGTAGTGGGCGTAATCGCAAAACTCAACGTTGTCTAATTGGTCTTGGACCTTGTTTGCGGATTGCTTTTGGAACTTTGTAATAAGTGGCGTGGTTTTTAGGGCAAAGGCATCGCTGCCGGCACCGGAACCATAGGAACAGACGAAGATTTTTTGGTTGGGCCGGGCTACGTCCAGGACTTTGGCAAGGCCTACAAGTGAGGATGCCGAGTAGGGGTTGCCCATTTGATTAACGATAAATCCCGGGGCGATTTGTTTTTCGGTAAAGCCGAGTCTTTTGGCGGCCTGCAGTGGGAACTTACTGTTGGGCATATGGAAAACGGCGTAGGCAAAGTCGCTTGGCTTGGCTTTTAGTTCGTCTAGCAACTGTTGAGAGGCCGAAGTGACATGGTGAAGATAGGCGGGTTCTCCGGTAAACCGGCCACCGTGGCTTGGGTATTTTTGGCCGTCGCGGCGCCAGAAATCCGGTGTGTTGGTGGAATAAGAAGTGAAGGCATAAATTTTGGCAATGGCATCTTTGCTGTCTAGTATGAAAGCGGCGGCGGCACTGGCGGCTGTGTATTCCAAAGCGTCTCCCGGTTTAGCTTGGGCCGTATCGCTGCCAATTACCAGACCATAGGCAATTCTTTTGGATTTTGTCAGACCGGCAATAAGTTCCAGGGCTGCGGTTGCGGCTTTACAGGCAAATTCAGTGTCGAGTGCCTGGTATTTGGGACCGACGCCTAAAATTTCACCGACGATGGTGGAGGTGGGTTTTACGGTGTAAGGATGGGATTCTGAGCCCACGATGATGGCCTCGATTTTTTTAGGAGCTATACTTGCGCGAATCAAGGCTTGATTGGCGGCTTCGACGGCCATGGTGACGCTGTCTTCGTCGATGCCGGCTATCGCTTTTTGCCGGATGCCGAGGCCTTTTTCGATTTCGTCTGCGTCTTTATTCCAAAACCGGGCAATGTCGCGGGCTTTTAGGCGGAGATGGGGAATGTATGTTCCGTATGAAACAATGCCAGTCATAAATTTTTAATTTTCAATTTACAATTTTCAATAAATTTGCAATGATTTAATGAAGACTTTTCTAACGAAAATGTAAAATTTCCTAATTGAAAATTTAATGTAAATTGTAAATTCTGTAATTGTAAATTCCTTTTCATTTGTGTGATCTTGCAAGCCTTTTGTGTGCACGAGCCAGTGACCCTTCGGCAAGACTTGCGGTTAGTGACAATTCACCAGCTAGAACTGCTGCGGCGATGACACTTGCTAATTCATTTGCATCTAATGGGCGGGTCCCGCCGCCGCCCTTCGGGCTTTGGCGGGCAGGCCTGTCAGTTTGGCCACCCGCTGCTAAAATTCCAAGTGCTTCTTTTTGAGAAGGTAGAGTAGTGCCGCCACCAACTGTGCCGATAACCAGAGCTGGGAGATAGATCGAGAAATAGAGATTGCCGTTTGGTTCTACTTCGGCAGTTGTGACACCAAGACTACCTTCGACAATATGGGCTGGATCTTGGCCGGTGGCGATAAAAATCGCCGCAATTATATTGGCAAAGTGGGCGTTGTAACCCATGGAGCCACTCATAATTGAACCCAAATGTTGTTTGGTTTGGACGATGTTGACGATTTTTTCCGGCGTGGTTTTGAGGGTTTCGCGGACGATGTTTTTGGGAATCGTGATTTCGGCCCAGGCTTGCTTGCCGCGGCCGCTGATAAAGTTAAGCCAGGAAGGTTTTTTGTCGGTGTCGTAATTGCCTGCTAGTGAAACGAGAGTTGCGTCCGTAAGTTCTTCGATATAATTGCAAACATTTGCGCTAGCAAATGTGGCCATATTCATACCCATGGCGTCGGTGGTGTCAAAATACAGACGGCAATAGAGGTTTTTGCCAACAAAGTTGGTTTCGATTTTGAGCAGGCTGAGATGAGACGAAGTTGTGCGGGCGGCTTTTTGTAGTTTGGTGAAGTTTTTGGCAATTAATCTTTGCGTGTCGTAAGAGTGGGTGATGTTGCGGGTTTTGAAAACGGGTCCACGGGTCATGCCGACGGTGTTGAGGGCAACGATGGCACCCCCGGACTGGGTGACTGCTTTACATCCACGGGAGATAGAGGCGACAAGAGCACCTTCGGTAGTGGCGAGAGGCAGATAGTAGTTGGTAGTTCGTAGTGGGTAGTGAATCGCAATAGGGCCGGCGATTCCGAGGGGGATTTGAGTGGCGCCGATTAGGTTTTCGATGTTGCGGCCGGAAACTTCCTCTTCGGCGAAGTTGAACGAAGAGATAGAGGGCAAGTTTGTTTTTAGCTCTTTTTCTAAAAAAAGACGCCTCTCGGTGGCAGTTTTTATTTCACGAAATGTAACAGGCTTAGCTTTTGTCATTAAATAGATTCTTCGCTTCGCTCAGAATGACAGAGAGAAGAGATTCGAGCGCTAATTTTAGCAGAAACGTGGATTTTTCGCAGGGAAAGATCATTTTTTAGATATTATCTTTTACAAACAAGGATTTTAGCCTCTGCGGGTATGGATTCTCTTGTGACTGGTCTTAAGCGGCAATTAAGGAGGATAAAGGTTGATCCTTGCGGTCATCCTTCGACTACGCTCAGGACTATAGGAAGACCCTTGCAAGGATCAACCCCACGCCCGTTAAAGTGGCGAGGAGGAGTTAAATGTGGTATTTTTAGCATTCTGCAGGGTTCGTGCGACGTTTAAAAGGATTGCCGCGTCGCTACGCTCCTCGCAATGACTAATAGATGGACCAGACGATTATTTTGGTTGACGACAGGGACAAATTCAAGGGTTATACAACTTGGAAGGAGGGTCACTATGGTCGCGGCAGGCGGCATAGGGGCTTCGTGGTGCTGCTTTTTGACGAGAAAGGGAATGTTTATCTGCAAAAGCGCAAGCACAGAGTATTTGATGGGCTTTGGGATCTGACGGCGATTTCACACCCGTACAAGGTGGGTAGAAAAGAAGAAAGCATGACTGACGCGGCATTAAGGTCCTTGAAAAACGAGATGGGGATAAGGGAAGTAGAGTTAAAGGATATAGGTGCTTTTGTTTACTATGCAAAAGATGGGGAATGGTGCGAAAACGAATACTGTCATGTGTTGGTTGGTAAATTTGATGGCCGATTCAAGCCGAACAAAAAGCTCGTGTATGGGGCGAGAAAAGTGTCGTTTGGGGAGTTTTTGGAAGAAGTAAAGAAGAACCCAAGCAAGTTTACGCCGTGGGCGAAGTTGTCCATAAAGAGTATCGAGAGTATCGGAGGTATCGAAAGTATCGAGGGCAATAAGGGAAAAGAGTTGAATGCGGATTTGGAGAAGTTTAAGGGGGAGTTTGAGAAATATGCAAAGGAGTATTTTGGGCAGAGGACGAAACTTACTAGGAAGTATCCAAAATTAATTCAAACGTTTTATAAAGAGCTTGAGGAGTTTGGGCAGGGCGGGAAGCTGCTCCGACCCTACTTGGTATGGCTGGGATATCGAATTAGTAAAAAGATTGCCACGACCCGCAAAGCGGGTCTCGCAATGACAAGTCAAATAATGTCGGTGTGTATGGCGGTGGAGCTGGTGCACAGCTTTCTTTTGATTCACGACGATATTATTGACCGGTCGGATGCACGCCGCGGCAAGCCAACTGTGCACAAAAAGTTTGAGAAGCTGAATGACGCTCACTACGGAAGTAGTATGGCGATACTTGTTGGTGATCTCGCTTGGGTCGAGGCGTTCGAGCTTATCCGTAGCGCAAAACTGGATCTGGAAATAAAGGTACAGGTTCTGGAGAAGCTGCAAACGATTATAAAAGAGACGATTTGGGGGGAAGTGCTCGATGTGGAGTATTCTTACCGCAAGGCCAATATTGACCAGATTTGGCAGGTGATAGACCTTAAGACGGCAAAGTATAGTTTTGTGGGGCCACTAACTCTTGGGTTTGTCATAGGACAAACCAAGAGAATTTCAAATTTCAAATTTCAAATTTCAAATTTAGAACAATATGGGATGTTGGTTGGGCGGGCGTATCAGTTGAAGGATGATTTGTTGGGGGTTTTTGGGGATGAAAAGATTACTGGTAAACCCGGCCTTTCGGATATGAGAGAAGGAAAAAATACGGTGCTTTTGTATAAAGCGCTGGGAATGTCGGGACAAACTAACAGACAGTTTATCTCCAGGTATTGGGGTGATGAAAAAGCCGGTGCAAAGGAATTGCTGCAGGTAAGGAATATTTTTGAAAAGAGCGGGGCTTTGGCATGGTGCGAAAAGAAGTTGGAGAAGATGGTTGGGGATGCTAAGAAACAAGTCAATACAATAACTAAAGATAAAAAGTTGCAGCAGATTTTAGAGGAGATAGCGCAGATGGTTGCGGCGAGGGAAAGATAAATCGCATAGGAGGTCTCACCTCGCAGTCAGGAGACCCTAGCGAGGAGAGACCTCAAGCCGGCTTAGGATCTTAAAAGTTGTAAAGAATGAGTAATTTTGACCCTTCGACTCCGCTCAGGATCTCTTCAAAGTCTGGGCTGAGTTGATTAAGATGACTAAGTTTGATATTCTGAGGGGTAAATCCAGTTGATAATGTCCAGTAAATCTTCCGATAAAATTGTCCCGAAACACGTCGTTATTATTCCTGACGGCAACCGTCGCTGGGCAAAAAGCCGGGGCTTGAAGCCGATTGAAGGGCATAAGAAGGGTTTAGACACGGCTATGACTGTTGTCCGCGGGTCGCGCGGGTTGGGCGTGAATGTTTTGACCCTTTGGGGTTTTTCGACCGAAAACTGGCGCCGGCCGAGCTTGGAAGTCGGTTATTTGATGCGGATCTATACCCAGTTTTTCAAAAAACATTTACAGGAATTAAAGGAAGAAGAAGTGCGTTTTCATTGGCTTGGCAGGCGGGATCGAGTGCCCGGGACTTTGAAGAAAGTTTTGGAAAAAGTTGAGGCGGAAACGGCTAAAAACAGCAAATATATTTTAAATGTTTGCATCGATTACGGCGGACACGACGAGATTTTGCGCACTTTTAAAAAGCTTTTGAAAAAGGGCATAAAGCCGGCGGCGATTTCCGAGGAAATGATTTCGGCAAATTTGGAAACGGCGGGAATGCCGGACCCGGATCTTTTGATTAGAACCTCCGGGGAAATGAGAACGAGCGGAATAATGCCTTGGCAGACAACCTATACGGAACTTTTCTTTTCTAAGATGCTTTTTCCTGATTTTTCGATGGCCGAGCTTAAACGGGCGGTTAATGATTATTCCCGAAGACAGCGAAGATTTGGGCAGTAAATTAGCTGTTGGCTATTAGCTGTTAGAGGTTAGCCAAGCTCTAAGCTCTAATCGCTAATAACTAAAATTATGGGTAAACATAAGTTTGACAAATCTAATTTGCGGCAGGCGATTTATGATTCCCCGAAACAATTTGCGATAGGTTTTGATCTTGCGAAAGGTGTAAAAATCGATGGCGATTTTGGCAGAGTGGTTTTTTATGGTGAGGGAGGATCGGCGTTTCCGGCCTCACTTGTGCGGATTTTGGCGGCTAACAAAAACTACGTCGCGGGCAAATTGCCGATAGCGTTTTTGCAAAATTACACGTATCTACTGACACCGGACAGTGCAGATCATGCACTTAATGTTTTTTGTTCATATTCGGGGAACACGGAGGAGACGATTTCGACATTAACCCAAGCAATTGAGGCGGGAATACCGGCAATTGCCATGGCGAGTGGGGGGAAAGTGGAGGAGATATGCAAAGAACACAGTGTGCCTTTTGTAAAATTGCCGGTGCCTTACGAGGGATTTCAGCCTAGGATGGGGACGGGATATTTTGTGGGAGCAATGCTGCAAGTTTTGACAAACAATAACTTGACTGCCGATTTGAGTCAAGAAATTCTAAAGAGCGCTTCGGGCTTTGAAGACAGGATGGCGGGATTTGAAAAGCAAGGCTTGGAACTGGCCGTAAAAGTTTCCGGTAAGACGCCAGTTATCTGGGCAAACCAAATGTACAAAGAGCTTGCCAGAATTTGGACGATTAAATTTAATGAACACGCTAAAAATCCGGCGTTTTTTAACTTCTTTTCGGAGCTTAACCATAATTCCATGATTGGTTATTCCCATTTTGGTGACAGATATTTTGCGATTATGCTCAAGGATCCGGCAGATGACCCAAGGAATCATAAGAGGTATGAGGTAACCGCTGGGATTTTGAAAGAGATTGGGATGGATTCGGAGATTTTGGAAATTGTTGGCGAAACGGTTTTTGAAAAACTTTTTAATTCGATATACACGGCCGACTTTGCGGCTTATTATTTGGCAGAGAAAAATGGAGTCGATCCGACGCCTGTTGATATGGTGGAAGAGTTTAAGAGGCGGCTAACGCAGTAGAAATTGCCCGTATTCTAAGAACGAATGCCCCCCTTAGGGGTTATTGAGGTACTCAGTAAATACTTCCTGAGGTTTCTTAAACTTAAGACGCTTCCTGGGCCTATTATTTAGTTCCCATTCAACATCTTTTAAC
>Ga0210057_1000137_pt1 | contig 142022 bp, 138 predicted proteins | sample CryGeyCG2114_010_2_FD_183968 | JGI IMG/M metagenome (GOLD analysis project Ga0210057, IMG submission 183968) | Groundwater microbial communities from aquifer - Crystal Geyser CG10_big_fil_rev_8/21/14_0.10 (SPAdes) (version 2) | ecosystem: Environmental > Aquatic > Deep subsurface > Groundwater...
AATATTTTAGTAGATTGAGCTATTTGTCTATTTTCAAGTTCTTGTGGATTTGGGAGGTCGCTTAATATAATCGCAAAAAAAGCTAAACTAGAAGCGAGCGTAAATAGCACTGCTATTAAGAATATAAGTAATTTATTATGATTTTTCTTTATTATTTTAAACATATTTATCCGTGCTCTATATTATTATAACATCGTAAATAAGTAAATATATTCATAAAATAAATACAGCTCCTCACAAGCTGTATTTATCTTAATCGAACTCCTCTTCGTCTTCTGTAAATGATTTATCTACAAGATCTTCGTTGATATTACCCCCCAATCCTCCATCTTCATCAAATGAAGTATCGTTCTCATTGTAGTCCATAGCATTGATCTTGTTCATGTTTGGGACTTCTAGATTGTCGAAATCATTTTCGAAGCCTCCTCTTCGTTTTTTTCCTAACATTGTATGTTATTACAATAATTTTTTTTAATGACCTTTGAGGAAAAATTTCTATAAGACGAATTATATAAAAGTCTAAAAACTTGTCAATACCCCCTTCAAACTAATCACTCATAGCAGCAGTTAAGGCAATCGCTAGAGCATCGCTAGCATCATCATAGCCTTTTAGCTTTTCTACTTTTAATAATTTTTCTACAGTTTTTGCTACTGCCTTTTTCTCCGCCATTCCATATCCAGTAATTGCGCTTTTAACTTCAGACGGACTGATTTCTTTCATAGGAATATTATATTTAGCCAGTTCTAAAATAAGAGCGCCGCGAGTTTGGGCTACTTCTATCCCAGTTTTAACATTTTTAGAAAAGAATATTTTTTCTATACCAACTAATTCTGGTTTGTATTTTTTAATTAACTCCCCTAATTTACTAGTCACTTCAAGAACTAATTTATCTAACCCTCCATTTTTTCTATTAAACTCAATAACACCATAATCAATAAGCTTAATTTCTTTTTCTTTAGAAATTAAACCAAACCCAATTCTCGTACTACCCGGATCTATTCCTAAAACTATCATAATTATATAACGTTAGTGGTTACTTTTTGAGTGTCTTCGTGTTCTTCTATTTTTTCTATTATTCTTTCTAATCTATCTTTTGTTTCACGTGAAACATTCTGAGGAAATTTTACCTCCCAAGCTTTTTCTCCACTAGGAGCATTAAACATCCACAATACACTTCCTGGATTAGCCATTTTAGTATCATTTTTATCTAAGATATGCCTTATTTCGTTAATAGTTCTATTACTATTATCCGTTATTGCCTCAATAATCATAGCTACTCCTTCTGGACCATAAGCTTCAATAACTACCTCTTTTAAATCTTTAGCTTCTGAAGATTTATTAATAGCTCTATCTATATTATCTGAAGGAACATTTTCTTTTTTAGCTTGATCTATAGCTGAACGAAGCCGAGGATTAAATTGTGGGTCGTTTCCATTTTTAGCGGCTATTGATATAGCTTTTAATAATTTGCCGAATAATTTACCACGCTTTAAATCAGCAGCGCCTTTTTTATGTTTTATTTTTGAAAATTTATTATGACCTGACATATTCTAATTAAACAAAAAAATCTAAACCTAAGCAAATAATAAAAAAGGCACTATATAGCGCCTTAATATTTTTATTTTTTTGCTTTAATTAATAAATTGATAGTAAATGAAGTGCTTATGTTAAGAATATGATTTTCAAGAGGAGAATCGATACTTTCGATAATTATTTTACCACTCTTAACTTCTCGTAAGAAATTAAGATTTTCAACTTTTTTCCAATCTTTATTAGCTTTTTTCAAAAGTTTTAATCCTTCTTTATCTTTTACTTTTGTTTTTGGAAAAACAATTTGAATATATATTTTTTGAGGATCTTTTTCATCTTTTAATATATTTTTAATGAAGGCTTCTTTATCATCGGGCTTATATTGTTGACCAATTATTTTTTCTCTTTCAAAGAAAGAATTTCCAGAATCAATAAAAACATTAATCGGATATTCGGAATCTATATCTTTTTTCTCATCTATATTTAAATCTTTTGGAATTTTTAAAGAAATTTCTCGGAAATATTGATTTTCCCCAGTACCGTCTCTAAGGCCAAGTATTAATCTTGCTTCATCTCCAGGCTCAACCTTTTTTATTTCTTTATTCTTCTTATTAAGAATTTTATATGAATCAATATATAAAACTTTATTTCCTAATTTTAAATCAATAGAAAGTTTTATTTTTTTGACATTAAAGTCATGATTACTCGCCATGATGTGCCCAACAAGACCAGCTGTTTCACTTATAGAAGTCCAAGGACTAGATACATAAGTAAATGGCCCTATATTATTAATAATTCCTCCAATAGAAGCCCTCTGAATTTCAATAAAAGAGTCATCATAATAAACTGTGGATTTAGATTTAGCGACTACTTTTAATTTTTCGTTCCATAAACCAGAAGAAGCGGTAAAAGCGGCTTTTTGTAATAAAGAAGCTGTATAAGTCTTATGACGGAATAGACTATATTTGATTCCAGGAGCTTTTTTTCCGTATAAAGAAATATTTATTTCTACAGGAATCATTGATCTTTGAGGAATTTTTTTAACAATCCCTTCAATAGCAAATGGTCCATCGTAAGATATATATCCAACGGGTCCAATCTTTTCTCCTACCATTTTAAAAGCTTGAACCGGACCTTTATAAGAAGTAATAATTTTTGTTTTATAAGCTGGTACTACTATATCAGACTCCCAAATAACAGGATGCCCACAAGCTAAAAATTTCTTTGCTTTAGGATCCACATAAGTAACGGTACAAGTACCACCTAAACTAACATCTCCTTCAACAAAAAACATAGTTACCGCTTCTCCAGGTTTGGGAAGTGATAATTTTTCATTCTTTTTAGAAATAGAATTAGTTTTAGTTTTTTTAACAATAGTAAGAGTCGGCTGAAGAAGTTTAATATTGGGGTCACCAAGATTAATGGGTTTAAAAAGATTATTAAAAATATCCTTTTGAAGTTTTTCAATTAATTTCTTTTTTCTGCTTTTATCATCCGATTTTTCTAAACTGACTAATGATTGAGAATATTTTAATTGAGCTTTTTGAAGTTCTTTATTGACTAGTTTTTTATAATCAAAATCTTTTTGATTAAGCATCGCTTTAATTGGAGTAATTCCTCCAAGCGCTTTGCCGGCTGTCGGCATGGAATAACCAAAAGCAATTGCCCCGATTAATTTCCATTTACCATTGTGTTTAAAATAAACCGGTGAACCACTCATACCAGAAAGAACTTGAGACCCTTTTAATGGTTCTCCCATTCTTACAAGGATCATTTTTTCATTCTTAATAATTGGATGATCTTTTACGCCTTCATAATAAACATCAAATACTTCAGATTTATCTCCTTTAAAGATAGTTCGGCCGTAACCATGTTTAGGAACTTTGCCTGATTCTAAATCCTGCCAAGTAACAAACTTACTCTCTTTATTTTTATTAGCGTTTAATATATTGATATTAAACAAAAGTATAGCGAATATTAGTCCCGTTTTTTTCATTTTTTATCAACTTATCAAGGTTCAAAATGCTAATTTCAGATTAACTCTTTTGCTTTTAAAATACAAATTTATCCCCAGTTTTACTTGCTTTGTAAGCCTTTAAAATCGTAACATCTATGTAATGGCAAAGGATGATGGGAATTTAAAAAGTATCTTGGAAAAAGGCAGAAAAGAAGCGGAAGAAAGAGACGCTCAGCGCCGAGCTAAGGAGCTTGGCCAACCTTATATCAATTTAGCCGTTCAGCCTATTGAAACAGATGCCCTGGAACTTGTTCCAGAGGAAAAAGCGCACGAAGCGCAGCTTGCCGCTGTCGAAAAAAAAGGCAGTAATGTTGTTTTGGTTGTTTATAATAATAGTAATCAAAAAACTAAAGAAGTTATCAAAGCTTTAGAAGAAAAGGGATTTAAATTAAAAATTTTTGTAGTTTCTTTAACTAGTCTCAAACGAGCCTGGGATTTTTATAAATACTTGGTTAAAAAAACTACATCTTTAACTGGCAGGATTGATATCAATAAACAAAGAATAAACGATTTAATTAAAAAATTAGTTAAACTAGAAGACGTTAAAAAAGAAGTTGATGATTTTGATTTTAAAACTCATACCACCGCTGAGATTTTAGAAATAATTTTAGCAGGAGCTTTAGGCAATAGAGCATCTGATATTCATTTTGAACCAAGAGAAGAAACCACAAAACTTCGATACAGAATTGATGGTGATTTACGTGATGTAATGGATAGCTTAAAAACTTCAGTTTATTCTCATATCGTTTCAAGAATTAAATTACTTTCTAATTTAAAACTAAATATCCGCGATGAGGCTCAAGACGGAAGATTTACTATTGGATTAGGTGATAAAGAAGTAGAAATGCGTGTTGCTGTGGCTCCTTCAGAATATGGAGAAGTTATTGTTATGCGTGTTTTAGACCCAAACGCTATTAATTTAGAATTAAAAGATTTAGGGTTTCGCAAAGATGATTTAGATATAATTGAAGAAGAATTAAGCAGACCTAATGGAATGATTTTAAATACTGGTCCTACTGGCTCTGGTAAAACAACTACTCTTTATGCATTTTTGAAACATAAAAAAAATCCTTCAATTAAAATTATTACCATTGAAGATCCTATTGAATATCATTTAGATGGAATTGAACAAACTCAAGTAGATAAAGAGGCAAATTATACTTTTTCTAATGGACTTAAGTCTTTAATGAGACAAGATCCAGATACAATTCTTATTGGTGAGGTTCGAGATAAAGAAACGGCCTCCATCGCTATTCAAGCAGCCCTTACTGGCCATTTAGTATTCTCTACTGTTCACGCTAACCAGGCCTCTGGCGCTATTCCTCGTTTTATAGATTTAGGAGTTAAATCTACGAGTATTGGTCCGGCTTTAAATTTAATTATTGCTCAAAGATTAGTTAAAAGACTTTGTAAGAACTGTAAACAAGAAGAAAAATTAGAACCTTCTTTAGAAGAAAAATTTAAAAAAATAATTAATGCATTGCCTGATAGAGTTGATAAAAAACAATATGAAAAAATCCAGATTTATAAAGCAGTTGGTTGTGATACTTGTAAAGGAGTTGGTTATAAAGGAAGGGTTGGTATTTATGAATTATTAAGAATTTCCAAAGAAATTGAAGATTTAATGAATAAAGGGGCTGGTGAAATAGAAATTCAGAAATTTGCTCTTGGACAAGGAATGGTAACAATGCAACAAGATGGAATTTTAGAAATTGTTAGTGGCGTGACTACCTTGGAAGAGGTCGAGAGGGCGACAGGATTAATTAAAGAATTAAAGTAAAAGTTTTTTGAAATAAAAAATAGCCAATTGGCTATAAATAAAAATAGAAAGCTTTGTTCTGTGGGCAAAACTCCCTAGGAGGGAACAAGTGAACTTTTCCGTTAAAAGAAAAGATTAGAATCACTCTGAGGAGTAACCCAGCCGAAGCCAAATTATCCATCAAGATACAATTCCCGCCCACAGAACAAAACTTTCTATTAAATTTTCAATTACGAGTAATATAGCATAAAAAAATAAATCTGTCAACTCCCCAGTTTAACATTGGACACACAGAGATAATTTATATTACAAATAAGGTAAGAGGTCAAGAAGTTAAAATACATGGAAACAAATAATCAAATTAATAAAAACGAGGATGATTCACATATTGATTTAGCTCTTCGCCCTACAGCTTGGGAAGATTATGTTGGTCAAACTAAAATAAAGAATAATTTACGAGTTATTTTAGATGCGTCTTTAAAAAGAAAGGAGTCTTGTGATCATCTTTTATTCTATGGTCAGGCTGGTTTAGGTAAAACTACTTTAGCCCATCTTATTGCTAAAGAAATGGGAGCTGGTTTTAAAGTTACTTCAGGGCCAACTTTAGAAAAAATGGGAGACTTGGCTGCTATTTTAAGTAATTTAGAAAAAGGAGAAGTTTTATTTATTGATGAAGCTCATAGATTAAATCGTCAGATTGAAGAAGTTCTTTATCCAGCACTTGAAAATAGAAAATTACATTTGATTATTGGTAAAGGAACTGGCGCAAGAACTTTTTCTATTGATTTACCGCCATTTACTTTAATCGCTGCTACAACAAGAGCCAATTTATTATCTGGTCCACTCCGGTCTCGTTTTGGTGCTTCATTTAAATTAGATTATTATACTATTCCTGATATTGAATCTATTATTAAGCGTTCGGCTAAGCTTTTAGAAATGAATCTTGATGACAATGCGGTATTATTGATTGCTGAGGCTTCTAGATTTACTCCTAGAGTTGCCAATCGTCTTTTAAGAAGAGTTAGAGACTATGCGGAAGTTAATGATATAAAAGAAATAGGTGCTGAAACAGCTAAAACTACATTAGATATGTTAGAGATTGATAATCTAGGATTGGAACCAACGGACAGAGAGCTTTTAAAAATTATTATTGATAAATTCCAAGGTGGCCCAGTGGGCATTCAAACTCTTGCCGCTGCTTTAAATGATGATAGAGGTATTATCGAAGATGTTTATGAGCCATATTTAATGACTATAGGTCTATTAAATAGGACTCCTGCCGGAAGAACAGTTACTCCTAAAGCTTATAAACATTTAGGTTATAAAACAGAAGGATCAATTATTTAAAATAAACGGGTCAATGGATTGACCCGTTTATTTTGAGCCTATTTTAGGTTATTTTATATATATGATTATTCAAGAATTTTTACCCAATCCGGTTGGGAGCGATACAGATGGTGAGTATATTAAACTTCTTAACGACGGAAGTTCAAAGATAAATTTTTCCGGATGGATCATTAAAGACGCTTCCGGAAAAACTTTTCGACTAAGTGGATTTTTAGATGCTGGTCAGGAATTAGTTTTACCCTACTCGCAAACTAAAATAGCGTTAAATAATAATGGGGAACAAGTGCTGTTATATAATGCTGGCGGAAACTTGGTAGATGAACTTAATTATTCCGGGCAGGCTAAGGAAGGAGAGTTGATAACTAGAATTATAAATCAGGAATCTCTGGTTGGGCAGGCAGGAGTGGTGGAAATTCAAGAGAGCTCGGTTACTGATGGGAATAACTTTTTCTTAATTCCTGATTCTTTATTCCTAATTTACAGTATATTAATTGCTACGATTTTGGCTGGATTGAGTTTGTATATAATTCTACAATTAGAAGATAAATTGGACATTAAATTATTCTGAAAATATGAAATCGCGCATTTTACAAATAATATTTTAACCCCCTTTTTTTCGTTGGAGTAATTTTTATTACGTATCTTTATTCTCTTAAGCCATCCAATGAAAAAGATTGGTCGCCTGATCAAGCAGTGCCTCCTTTCGCGGAATTTGATGAAGGTAAGGTAACCGTGTTCAATAGATATTTAATAAATGAAAAAGCAGAACGCTACGCGGAGGATCCCGATTTTTCAAATAAAATACGAGAAGATTAATCCGTGGATAACTTATTGATTGCCAGATTGCATCGGGGGGGGTATTATATAGGTAATTTAAAAGTCGTTGGTAAATATAAAAGTATATATAATATGTATAAATTAGACGAAATTAGGGGTAGTGTTTCCTCAGTAGTATTAATAGCCTCTTTTATGGGGCTTATTTTATTAGGAGTCGGTGTTTATAAATTTGGAAATTTTAATAATTTAGAGCCATCAGGAAATAATCAACTTGCGGCAAATGTTTCATCGCTCTTTTCTGATAATAATACCGCAATTTTGGATCATTTTGATAAAGAAAATTCTTTATTCGGTTCTATAAGTGGCGCGCTAACTTACATTGATGGTCCTGATGGACTTGGTAAGGCAATAAATTTTTCTACTGGGTCTTATGCTAGAGAAAAATCACTTACTTTCCTTTCTTATGGTCAAAACTGGACCGAAGGAACTGTAGAATTTTGGGTCAAGCCGGAACAATATCCTTCCGGAAATAAATATCTTGTTCACTTTAATTGGAATTCTTCTCCTAATCCATCTTCCGGATATCTTGGAGATATATCTTTAAGATCTGACGGAAAAATAAGCTACCACTGTGGTTGGGGATGGAATAATGTTCCTACTCCGACAGTGGTTTCTAATTCTTCTCTTCCACTCAATCAATGGACGCACGTTGCGGGCGTATGGAGTTCGTCTGGAGGAACAAAATTATATATCAATAACAATCTTGACGCGGAAATTTCACAGGGCTGCGCGTCTGGCAGTAACGGCAATATTTACCCTTGGCTTGCTGGGTACGGAGGATTTGTTGGGGCAATAGACGAATTAAGAATTTCCAAAGTCGCGCGAAGCGCCCCGTTTTACAGCGGCGACCCGGGAGCGGTTTCTGCGCGAACTATTAAGGTAACTGTTCCAAATGGTGGTGAAACCTGGCAATTAGGCAGTATTCACACAATCCAATGGACTCCCTATGATCCGCAACAAAATCTTAATGTAGTGCCGGACGTGGAGGCGTATCTTGAGCGATTAGTGAATGGAAGTTACGTTACGGTTGGGAAAATAATTGAGTCCGGCAAAGCATCTATTCATTGGGCAGGTGATCTTGATAATTATAATAATTATCCGGAACCGGGCAATTATTATGTGCGTGTAGTTAATAGCCAAACCGGCGAATCAGACAGAAGCGACTCGCCTTTCAAGGTTGTTGCTAAAGGCACGGTAAAAGCGGATTTAAAGATTAACGGCTCTGATGGACCTATCTCATTGCCAGCTAATGGTGGCACGGTAACTTTTTCATGGACATCGTCCAACGCTGATTCCTGCATATTGTACTTAAACGGACTTGCGAGTGATTTAACAGGACTCCCTACTTCAGGTGAAAAAACTATTTTTCTAAAACAGAATACTGACCAATATGATAAGTATCTTAGCTTAAACTGTTCTTCGGCTATCGGCGGTGCGGTTGATCAGGTAATTATTCCACTCTATTTAGTAGAGGGTTCTTATGTAAAAATTAATTACCCTAACGGAGGAGAAGAAAAAAATATTTCTTCCAAAGATTCTATTGATTGGAATTTTTCTCCGGATATTGATAGGTTTTCCATCGCGCTTTACAAAAATGACGCTTTCTTTAAATGGATCGCTTCTGATTTGCCATGGACTCAGTCAGGTCCGGGTTATATAAGTTGGGTTCCGTCTAATTATGTTTCAAGTAGCGATATCGGTGGACAGGTGTTCAAAATTTATATTATCGGCTACAAATCTTCCGGCGGCACCGTTGAAGACAAAAGCGACGCACCGTTTACGATTACTACGCCGACAACTGCCACGCCTTCCATCAAGATTCTCTCACTGAACGGAGGAGAGAATTTTCAACAAGGACAGCAACTTAATATAAAGTGGAGCACTTCTCCGAGTGATTTTAATAGTTTGATAGGCTTGGAATTGTGGACGGTCGCTGATAATGGCTCCTTAGTATATCTTGAGAATATTTCTGAATCAGGAGTTCCTAATTCAGGTTCTTATGAATGGACCATTCCAGCGTCAATTAAATATTTAGGCGATTTTAAGTTAAGAGTAATCGTAAATGACGCAAAAGAGGGTACGGAAGATTTTAGCGACGCGCCGTTTACGATTATCGCGTCTACCGTTGTTGTGGCACCACCTTCATATAGCGTCTCTTTGGAGTCCTCATCTTCTTTTCAGGCGAGTCCTCGACAGGTTATTAGGGGTAGTCAAGTTGAGCTTGCAAGATTGAGATTTACTGCTTTAAACGAAAATATTAAAATCAACCAGATTGCTCTACAGATGTCCGTGAGTCCATCTAGTTTAGTTGGTCAAAGGGTAACTTTATGGGACGGTAGTATTCAAGTCGGCACGGCTCAATTTGGCACAAACTCTCTAAGAAATGCAACAAGTACCCTAACTGGAAATTTCATTATTCCTGCGAATAGTTCTAAAATTCTAAGCCTGAAAGGAGAGATTGATTCTTCTACTTCAGTCGGATCTATTATAAAAGTTGATTATGACGGTGATAACAGCGGTAAAAATGGAAATTACGGAACCACCACAAAAGTACCAGTGGAAGTAATCCCGAACAACCCCGACACCTCTTCTAATGGCGTAATTGTAGTTGAGGAAGTTACGCAAGAGGAGCCGATATCAGAACCCGCACCAATCACAGAAGAGCAGCAAACCATCGAGAATTTAAATAATCAAATTCAACAGCTTTTGGAAGTAGTTGCACAGTTACAGGCCGCATTGAACGCTCAGCTTCAGGAACAGCAAGCATCAACTCCTTTAACTGAAGTTCCACAACCTACTTCAGTCACAAGCCCTACTGGCGGATTAGTAGAAACATTTTCCTATACGTGGAGCAGAGATCTATTTTATGGATTAGAGAATGATAGTGATGTGATGGCATTGCAAAACGCGCTTATTTTGGAAGGAGTGTACCAAGGTCCGGTTACCGGAAATTTTCTTGAGCTTACTCGCCAAGGAGTGATTGAATTCCAGCGAAAGCACGGATTTGACCCGGTTCCAGACACTGGATTCGTTGGTTCTTACACTAGGCAAGTTTTGAATAATATATATTCAAAATAAGGTAGAAAAACTAGATAAATTGAGAGTTATTATTGTATAGATACAATTTATATTATTTTTTATCTACTTTTCAGTGGAGATCTATTATTAATACGTTCCGCGGGGAATTGGCGGTCTATCGCCCAATTACATATAATATTTATTGAGTTATTTTCTATTTATAAAATAATCTAATATAATAAATATATTATGTTGTCTAAATCTAGATCTAAGACTCAAAAACTCGCTAAAGAATTTGCTAAAGAATTACTTAAAGGTGAGATGGGGAAGAGTAAATATATCCATATCCACAGAGGGGCTGAGATTATTTTATTAAAAGGAGAATTGGGGTCGGCTAAAACCACATTTACTCAGTCTTTTTTAAAAACTTTAGGCGTGGATAGAAATATTAGTAGTCCTACCTTTGTTATCGCAAGGAGATATTTTTTAACTAAATTACAAAAAAATAAAAAGGCTAGGATTAAATTTAAAAATGCCTACCATTTTGATTTATACAGAATAAAATCTGTTAGAGAATTAGAGGTTATAGATTTTAAAAAAATTATTAAAGATTCTGATAATTTAGTTTTAATTGAGTGGCCAGAAAAAGCTAAAAGATTGTTACCTAAAAAAGATTTCACAGAGATAATTTTTAAGCATGGAAAAAATAAAAACGAAAGAAATATTAATATAAAATATAAATAATGAATCCCGCACATAACAAAGACCAAAAATAAATATATATAATAAACAACATGAACAGCAAAACAAAAAGTCATTCAATTAAAAATCAAAGGAAGGCGACAATGTCGCAGTCTTTGTTATGTGTGGGATGAAAGAATTACTTCTAATAGATGCCAACTCTTTAATACATAGGTCATTTCACGCCCTTCCACCCCTTACTACGCCTAAAGGAAAGCCAATTAATGCTATTTATGGTTTATCTAGCATCCTCTTAAAAATTTTAAGAGAACATAGCGCAGATTATGTCGCTGCTGCTTTTGATAGGCCAGAACCTACTTTTCGTGAAGAAATTTATAAAGACTATAAAGCTAATCGTCCGCCAGCCGTGGATGAGTTAGTTTACCAAATCATTAAAGCTCATGAAGTTTTTGAAAAATTTGGTATAAAAGTTATAGAAAAACCGGGATTTGAAGCTGATGATATTATCGGTACCTTATCAGAAAAATTTAAAAATGACTCTGTTTTAGAAGATGGAAAGATAATTATTTTTTCTGGAGATAAAGACAATCTCCAATTAATTGATAGAGATAAAGTAGTTGTTGAACTTCTTAAAACAGGTGTAAGCAAAACACTTATTTATAATGAAGGATTATTTTTACAAAATTATGGTTTTGAGCCTAGTAAATTAGTAGACTATAAGGCTTTGGTGGGCGATGCTTCAGACAATATTCCGGGAGTAGCCGGAGTAGGTCCTAAAGGTGCTACTGATTTAATTAAAAAATTTGGTAGTTTAGAAAAAATATATGAAGACATTGAACTCATTCCAAAAGAAAACTTAAAAATAAAATTAAAAAATAGTGAAAAAAATGCATTCATGTCTAAAGAATTAGCAACAATGAAAAAAAATATGGATTTAGATATTTCTATAGAAGATTTAAAAAGGGGAGATATAAATAAAGAAGAACTAACCTCTTATTTTGAAGAATTGGGTTTTAAAACTTTGGTACAGCGAATATAGCTTTTTTGCGTTATAATAAACACATGCGAGATTTTTTAAAGAATTTTAAACAATATATAAAAATGCCAGAAATGAAAATTCTCTGGCTATTCTTATTTCTAGTATTTTTAATTTTTATCATAGATGTTTTATTTTTAGATCTATTTTGGACATTTATTAGTTTGTTAATACTTCTATCCGCTGGTGTTATTATGTTTGTTATTAATGTCCGAGGCGTTAAGGCTAATTATTCTTTAAAAATAGAAAAAGATAGGTTGGACAATATTATTTCTAGTATGACTGATGGAGTTATTATTTATAATCAGGATTTTGAAATTTTATTATTTAATAATGGTGCTAGGTCAATCTTTGACTTAGACCCCATTGAAATAGTAGGACAAAAACTTTCCCCAGAAAGCGTTAGAGACCCCAAGTTAAGTATTTTAGCTAAAACTATTTTTCAGTCATTAGCACCTGTGGTTGTTCAACAAACTCCAGAAGGAGTTTATCCTCAAATAGTAGATATATCCTTTGAAGACCCCGTTTTAGAACTTAAAGTGACTACAGACAAAATGTTAGACGAAAGCGGAAGTCCTACTGGTTTTTTAAAAATAATTCGCAATCAGACAAGAGAAGTAGAATTACTTAAATCAAAAAGTGAGTTTATTACAATCGCGGCTCATCAATTACGCACACCTTTGTCAGCCGTTAATTGGGCATTTCAAGCTTTAAAAGGTGAAAAATTAGATGAGAGCCAGATGGAATTAGTAACCACAGGATCTGCTGCTGCTGATAATTTACATAAAATAGTTGATGATTTATTGAATATTTCTAAAATAGAAGAGGGTAAATTTGGTTATGATTTTAAAGAAATTGATATTGTTGAATTTTTAAAGTCTGCTGTTACTCAGGCTGAGCCTGTAGCAAAATCATATAATGTAAAAATTTTTATGGAATCATCTAAAGAGCCTTCAATTAATTTAATTGCTGATCCAGATAAGTTAGTTATGGCTGTTTCTAATCTTTTAGAAAATGGAATTAAATACAATGTTCCTAATGGACAAGTAACTGTTAGCGTAGAAAAAAAGACAGAGGCTCCATTTGTTCAAGTTAATATAGCTGATACAGGCATGGGCATTCCTGCTGAAGCACTACCTAAAATATTTACTAAATTCTTTAGGGGTGAAAATGTAGTTGCTAAAGAAACAGAGGGCTCAGGATTGGGTCTTTATATGGTTAAAAATATTATTAAACGTCATGGTGGTAAGGTGTGGGTAGATTCTACAGAAGGCCGTGGCTCAACTTTTCACTTTACACTTCCTACTGATTCAAATCTTATTCCACCTAAAGAGGTTGGATATAATAACTAATTAAATCTTCGCTTAGGCGAGTAGACCCGCCAAAAAATAGGTATTAAATACAATGCCAGAGCTACCAGAAGTACAAACAATTGTTGACGATTTAAATAAAAAAATTGTTGGTCATAAAATAATTGATGTTTGGAGTGATTGGCCAAAAACTATTAAAACTCCTTCTTTTTCTCAATTTAAAAAATTAATTAAAAATCAAAAGATTTTAAAAATTAAAAGAAGAGCAAAAAATCTTTTATTTTATTTTTCTGATAATTATATGATGTTACTTCATCTTAAGATGACCGGTCATTTATTATTGGGTAAATGGAAAATTGAAGACAAAAAAGCTATTCCTATTTCTCCTAAGGAAATAATAAATGATCCTTATAATAAATATATTCATATCATCTTTTATTTAGATAAAGATAAAATGATTGGTTTTTCAGATTTAAGAAAATTTGGTAAAATTATCTTTGGTAAAAAAGACAAAATAGAAAATTTACCAGAGCTATTAAAATTAGGGCCAGAGCCACTAGAAAAGAGATTTAAATTCAATGAATTTAAAGAGATAATCTCTTCTGAAAAAAGAAAAATAAAACAAGTTTTAATGGATCAAGAAGTTATTGTTGGTATTGGTAATATTTATGCTGATGAAGTTTTATGGTATTCAAAAATCAATCCATTAAAGCCTGCGAATAAATTATCAGAAAAAGAGCTTAAAATTCTTTTCTCTGCCATCTTTAAAATTTTAAATAAGTCTTTAAAATTAAGAGGGACATCTACTAGTGATTACCGAGATTTATCTGGTAAGAGAGGTTCTTACGGCGATCATTTATTGGCTTATAAAAGAGAGAATCAACCCTGTTTTAGGTGTAAAATAAAAATTAAAAGAATAAAAATAGGTGGAAGATCTACACATTTTTGTCCTAAGTGCCAGAAATTATAAGAGCTTTTTTCTGGGGGTTTTTGTGATAAAATAACTATAATCATGGTTATTTTTCTTTATGGAGCCGATTCTTTTCGGAAAAACCAAAAATTAAAGGAGATTATTACAGACTATAAAAAGAAACATTCTAGTTTCGCTATAGAGAAATTTTATTTACAAGATAAAGACGTTCTTTTTAGTTTAAATGATTTTGTTAAGGCCATATCTCTTTTTGATAATATGAAGCTTGGTGTTATTGAACATAAAACCTTGGCTTCTAAAAAAGAAGAAAAAGAATACATCAATATTTTAAAAGAAAATATTAAATCTAAAGATGTTGTTTTAATTGTCTTAAGCGAGAGAAAACCAACGAAAACATTTTCATTTTTATTAAAAGCTCCAGTTTTTTTTCAAGAATTTGACACCTTAAAAGGTTCTTTATTTATAGATTTTCTAAAAAAAGAAGCTTCTAAAAAAGGCATAGAATTCGACCAAGAAAGTAGAGATTTATTAGCTAGTGTTTATGAAGGAAATACTTGGGGACTAATTACTGAATTAGATAAATTAGCTTTATTAAATACTAAAAAAATTACTAAGAGAGTTTTAGAAAAATATGTAGATGTTTCTATTCCTATAGATATTTTTAGAACGCTAGGAGAAATAACCTCAGCTTATAATATTGGTGAAAAATTAACTCTTTTAGAAGAGCTATTTAAAAGAAGTGGTGATAGCGCTATGATATTTAATTTTCTTACAACTTTTTCTAGAAGTAGAGGAGAAAAGAAGATGATGGCTGATTATGATGTGGCTATTAAAAAAGGAAAGCTAGAATATGAAGAAGCTCTTGTTGATTATATGTTGAGATAAAAATATACCCGCGAAAGCGGGTATATTTTATTTTTTCTTATTAAGAGATTTTGAAAGTCTAGATTTTAGACGAGCTGATTTATTTTTTTTGAAAACATTTGATTTAGAAGCTTTATCTAAGATTTTGTAAACTTTTGGAAGTTCTTTTTTAGCTTCATCTAATTTTCCTCCATCAATTAATTTTTTAAAATTTTTGACAGACTTTCTTACTAGCTCTTTTACTTTTGAATTTTTTTCTCTTCTCTTAATATTTTGGCGATGCGCCTTTCTTGCTGATTTAGTAATCATATAAGTAATAGGATATAGCTAATTTAGTCTTTAGTCAATAGGAAATAGCTCTATTGACAAAAATAATTTTCTGTGCTAAAATGTTTATCAGTAAAGTAGTTATCTAGCTTAAAGTCTACACAGGAGAAAGCGAATGGCTATTAACGAGATCAATCTCGGCCCTATCAGGAGCGGAACGCACAGGTGTTCGTGCAACCCGAAAGCCGAATCCAGCAGGCCGGATCGGGTGAGGCACGTGAAGAGTTGCAAGAAGTACAAGAGGCGCACGAAGAGGAAGAAGTCCAACCGCGCGGTCCCCGGGGTTCGCGGCAGCCAAACCAAGTCGTACCGTCGCGGCACTTAAGGACTGAGCCAAGGCTCAGAAATTAACATAACCCCCTCGACTCGAATAGAGCGAGGGGGTTTTTAATTACTTCATCTCAGCTTATAATAAATATAGGAAGATATGATCTATTCAATTAAAGGAAAACTTGTTTTAAAACAAGAAAATTATTTAGTAATTGATATTAATGGAATGGCTTTTAAAATAGCCTCTTCTTTAAATACTCTTAAAAACCTTCCTGAAAGCGGTAAAGATGTAGAAGTATTTACTCACTTACATGTCCGTGAAGACGCTTTAGACCTTTATGGATTTTTAGATAAAAAAGATTTAAGACTTTTTAAAATGTTTATTAGCGTTTCTGGAATTGGCCCTAAGTCTGCTTTGGGAATTTTAGCTTTGGGGAATACAGATAAATTAATGGCAGCCATTAGCGAGGGGCGAAGCGAGCTTTTAACTAAAGCCTCCGGTGTTGGTAAAAAAACAGCAGAAAGAATTATTTTAGAACTTCGTAGTAAATTAAAACAAGAGGGATCAGAAAAAATAGTAGGTTTAATGGAATTTGATCAAGACATATTAGAGGTTTTAGTTAATCTTGGTTATACCAAGTCTCAGTCTAAAGAAGCTTTAGAAAGAGTAGATAGCAAATTTACTACTTTAGAAGATAGGACTAAAGAGGCGCTTAAAATTTTAAAAAATAAATAATTTATGCGTTTATTAAAATCTTTTTATCATTTCATATTGGCTTTTCTAGGGAGCGTTATTTATAAACATCCATCTCAAAAATTATTTGTTATTGGTGTTACTGGCACTAAGGGAAAATCTACTGTGATAGAGCTTATTAATTCTATTTTAGAGACAGCCGGTAAAAAAACGGCTCTTATGTCTTCAGTGCACTTTAAGATAGGTGATGAAAGTCAAGCAAATTTAACTGGTATGACCATGCCCGGACGTTTTGCTGTCCAAAAGTTCTTAGATGAGGCAGTTAAAAAGGGTTGTAATTACGCCATTATCGAAGTTACTTCTCAGGGAATTGTTCAATACAGACATAGATTTATAGATTTTGGCGCTGCTATAGTTACTAACTTAGAAGCTGAACACATCGAAGCTCATGGGTCATTCGAAAAGTATCGTAATAGTAAAATTAAATTCTTTGCGGACGTTGCTAGTCGTTCAAAAAGAAACAATAAATTTTTCTTTATAAATAGTGGCGCTAGATATAATGCTATGTTTTCAGACGCTACGAAAGGAAAGGGAAAAATTATTTTTTATAATAAAAAAGATATAGCTAGCCTTAAAATAAAAAGTAAACTTATTGGAGATTTTAACTTAGAAAATATTGCCGCCGCTATTGCTTTTAGTAGGTCTCGTAATATTGATTGGGATATTATAAGAGAGGCCACAGAGGCTTTTGATGGTGTTCCTGGCAGGCTAGAATTTATTCAGAAAGTTCCTTTTTCAGTTGTGATTGATTACGCGCATACACCTGATTCTTTAGAAAAAATATATAATACATTGTCATTTTCAATGACTGGTAGGGGTAGAAAAAATAATAAGAAAAAAGGAAATTTAATTTGTGTATTAGGTTCAGCTGGTGGGGGTAGGGATATTTGGAAAAGACCAGTGATGGGGCGTATCGCTTCTACGTATTGTGATAAGGTGTTTTTAACTAACGAAGATCCTTTTAACGAAGACCCCAATCAAATACTTAACGAGATAGAATCTGGTGTTAATGAAAATGATAGACCTAAGTTTAAAAAAGTTTTAGATAGAGAGGAGGCTATTAGGATGGCTATTAAACAAGCCCATAAAGGAGATACTGTTATTATTACCGGAAAAGGATGTGAACCTTATATGAGAATATCTAAGGGTAAAAGAATTCCATGGAACGAAAAAGAAGTAACTTTAAAAATATTAAATAGTGAAAGAATAGAGTTATAGAAAGGTCGTTAATCTATCTACAAATAATATGTTAAAAGACCATAATCACGATTTAGTGAAACAATTATCTGAAATATCTTCTACTTTATGGAGGATAAAAGACTATAAAAAAGGATCTGAAGAGTGTGTAGAATGCACAAAACTATGGAATAATGTTGAGGAAAAAATGGAGGAACTCTCTAAAATGTTAACTGAAGAAATAGTTAAACATTCTAAAGACGGAAAATTTGAATAATCTAAAAAACCCGCTAAAGGCGGGTTTTTGATTATTTATGATACAATAATATATATGAAATTAACCTTTAATGGTGGTGTTGGTGAGGTAACTGGCGCTAATTATTTACTTGAAAGCGGAACGAAAAAAATACTAATAGACTGTGGCCTTCATCAAGGTAGTCATTTTAGTGATCAGCTCAATTGGGAGTCTTTTCCATATAATCCAGCAGAAATAGATGCCGTGGTGATTACTCATACACATATTGATCATACCGGGTTATTACCCAAACTAGTCAGAGACGGCTTTAAAGGTAGAGTTATTTCTACTGAACCAACAAAAGATTTTGCTAAAATTCTTTTAATGGATTCTGAGCATATTCTCTTACAAGAAGCAGAAAGACATAAAAAAGAACCTTTATATACTTTAAGAGATATTGAGGATTTAATGGCTAAATGGGAGGGGTATCGTTATCACGAAGAAGTAGAAATCGGTCCCTTTAGAGTAACGCTATTTAATGCGGGTCATATTTTAGGATCTAGCATTATATTAATTGAAGTAGAGGGTAAAAAAATTATCTTCTCTGGAGATTTAGGAAATACACCATCTCCAATTATTGGAGCAACAGAATTTTTGGGAGATGATATTGATTATTGTCTTATTGAATCTACTTATGGAAATAGAATACATGAAGGGCCACATCAAAAAGGCGTAGTAGAGGACGTTATTGAAGAGACTGTAAAAAGAGGTGGAACATTACTTATACCCGCTTTTGCTATGGAAAGAACTCAGAAGCTTCTTTTTGAGATTAATGAATTAATTGAAAATGGAAGAATTCCTCAAATACCTATATTTTTAGATAGCCCACTGGCGATCAAGGTTACTGATGTTTATAAAAAACATACTGATTATTTTGATGAAGAAACCATTAAATATTTAAAAAAAGACCATACATTATTTAGTTTTCCGGGTCTTAAACAGACGATAACTACAGATGAATCAAAATCAATTAATGATATACAACCACCCAAAGTAATTATTGCGGGCTCGGGGATGTCTCAAGGTGGGAGAATTTTACATCATGAAAAAAGATATCTTTCTGATTCTAAAAATACAATTTTATTTGTAGGATATCAGGCTAAAAATTCTTTAGGAAGAAAAATTCAGGATGGTGAAAAAGTGGTAACTATCCATAAAGAAAAAATACCAGTTAAATGTAAAATAGTTTCTGCTGGTAATTATTCTGCTCATGCAGACCAAAATCAGCTTTTAGACTGGCTTTATCCAATGCGTTATGGATTAGAAAAAGTTTTTGTTGTTCAAGGGGATCCAGAAGAGAGCGAGGCTTTAAGAAATAAAATAGTTAATGATTTAGTAGTTCGCGCAGAAATACCTGAAAAAGGTAAGACTTATGAATTGTGATATAATTAAAATAAAAACATGGCAAAATTAACAAAAAGACAACAATTAAAATACAAAATTTGTATTTCGGGTGCGGCTGACACTGGTCATTGTGCCATTGATGCAGTTGAAAAAGCTGAAGAATTAGGCAGAGAAGTCGCTAGAAGAGGGATGGTTCTTATGACTGGCGCTACTGTCGGTATTCCTTATTGGGCAGCTAAAGGAGCTAAAGAAGAGGGGGGAATTGTTATTGGACTTTCACCAGCAGCCTCTGAAGCATCTCATGTTAAAACTTATAGATTACCAACGGATTATCATGATTTAATTGTTTATACAGGATTTGAATATTCTGGTAGAAACTTATTACTTACTCGTTCTGCTGATGCCGTTATTAATATTTGTGGACGTATGGGCACATTAAATGAATTTACAATTGCTTTTGAAGATAATAAACCAATTGGTGTATTAGAGGGAACCGGTGGAACCGCTGATCATTTAAGAGATATTGTTGGTAAAATGCATCGTGGCCCAGGAAGAGTTGTTTATTCTAATGATATTAAAGATTTATTAGATAAAGTAGAGGCAGAAATAACTAAAGACAAAAGAACAAATAGTAATTATGCTCGTGGATAATAAAGTCGAATTAATCTATTTTAAAATATGTTTAAAAAATTATTACAATCACTTGGCTTTGGTAAAAAAGCTATGAGAACAGATTCTCCTATCGGAGAAGTAACTCATTACTATGGGAAATTAGGTGTAGCCATAGTTAAATTTAATAAAGATGTATCAACTGGAAAGAATATTACTTTCCAAGGAGCAACTACTGATTTTTCACAAGATGTTTCAGAAATGGAATTAGATCATAAAAAAGTTAATTTTGCTCCTAAAGGGAAAGAAGTGGGTATGAAAGTTAAGAAAAAGGTAAGAGAAGGAGATAAGGTTTATCTAAATTAATTTCTACCCCCTTTTAGGGGGTATTTAGATTTATATGTATTTAAGAACGTTTTTACCAGCAAGTATTTTAGCAGGTACGCTGATAGGGGCAGGGGTATTTTCTCTGCCATTTGTATTTAATGAATCAGGAATGGGTACTGGATTATTTTACATGGCTTTTTTGACTATTTTTTTCACGTTTATTCATTTGCTTTATGCAGATATGGCTATAAGAACTCCAGGAGAACATAGATTTGTTAGTTATTCTCAAATGTATCTTGGTAATATGGGTTTTTGGTTAGCCATATTTATGGGGTTGATTCAGTTATTAATTGTGTTAGCTATTTATTTAATTTTATCCCCTAGTTTTTCTGGTTTATTTATAGATAATAATACTTTTTATCAGTTATTAGTTTTTTGGATAGTTGGTTCATTAGGCGTTCTCTTGAATATTGAAAGAGTGGCTTTTATAGAATTTTTAATAACAGTAGGAATAATATTTATTATTCTTTTAACTTTCTTTTTTGGCATACAAGATATTTCTTTAAAAGATATTAATTGGAATTTTAATCTTTATAATTTTATGACCGTTGGACCAATTCTTTTTTCTTTATCAGGCATTGTAGCTATACCAGAAATGATTAGTTATTTTAGAGCGTCTAGAACTCCCTTATCTCTTTTAAAGAAGTCTATTTATTGGGGAATTGGAGCCTCTGTCATTCTTTATATTTTATTTATATTGGGAATTTTTGGTTTATCATCAACTATTTCTGGCGATGCCGTATCAACCTTAATTGAAAGTACGCCTACCGGAGTAGTTATTGCGATAGGTATTTTAGGAATTTTATCTTTATTAAGTTCTTATATAGTAGTTGGTCTAGATGTTAGAAGAGTTTTGCAATATGATCTTTTATTTTCTAGTACTTTTAGTAAATTAGTAGTTATTTTTGTTCCTATATTACTTTATCTTCTTGGGGTTAAAAACTTTGTTAATTCTGTAGATTTTGTTGGAAGAGTCTTTCTTCCTTTGGAGGCAATATTCGTAATATTTATTTGGCGCAATGCTAATAAAAAATTAGAAATGCCCCCTTTACTTTTAAATAAAAAGACAGCCGATTCTATGATTCCTATTACAATATTATTATTTTTAATAATATTATTTTACGGCATGCTATTATAAGAATATATGATTAAATTTTTATCAAAATTTTTCTTTATAAGTCTTTTATTGAATTTTGCTTGGGAGGTAACTCAGATGCCACTTTTTGAAGAAATGGGTAGTGGTATTAGATCTGATTTTAATGAGTTTTTAAAAATTCATTGGAATGTGAGTTTTAGAGACACCCTAATGATTCTTACAGCTTATTTATTAATTGGAACAGTATTAAGAAACTGGAACTGGGTTAAAAAATTTAATAATGGATGGGTTGCGTTTTGGTTATTTTTACCTTTATGGCAGGGATTAGTAGAATATTTTTCTGTCTATCATCTTTCAAGGTTTGAGTATGCAGAATCTATGCCACTAATTTTTGGCATAGGCTTGTCTCCGCTTTTGCAAATGTTGATTTTACCAACAGTGGCAGTTTTATTATCGAGACATTTATTAAGTGATCAAGATTAAAAAAGAATTTAGCTTAAAAAAATTAACCACTTTTGAGATAGGTGGTAAGTCTGAATATTTTACTGAAGCTAAAAATGAAAAGGAGTTATTAGAAGCTTTAGATTTTGCCAAAAAAAATAAATTAAAAGTTTCAATTATTGCTGGAGGAAGTAATGTTGTTTTTTCTGATAAATTATTAAAAGGATTACTTATAAAAATAAGCGGTACTAATTTAAGAGTTTATAAAAATGAGATTTTAGTAGATGCAGGAGTTTCTTTATCCAGAGTTATTGATTTATCTATTAAAAATAATTTAAAAGGATTAGAGTCTTTATCTGGAATACCAGGAACAATAGGGGGTGCGATAATCGGCAATGCAGGAGCTTATGGCCAATCTGTTTCTGAAGTAGTAGAAGAGATAGAAATATTGGATGGTGAGAGAAAAAAGTATTTAAAAAATAAACAGTGTCATTTTTCTTATAGAAATAGCATCTTTAAAAATAAAAATTATATTATTTTAAGAATTTTATTGAAATTTCAAAAAGGAGATTCTAAAAAACTTAAAAAAATATCTAAAGAAATAATCAAGATAAGAAATAAAAAATATTCTAATAATCTTAAGTGTCCTGGTAGTTTTTTTAAAAATTTACAAGTAAAAGATATTTCTAAATCAGTTCTTAAAAAAATAAATAAAAATAAAATTATTAAAGGTAAAATACCTGCAGGCTATCTTTTAGAAGAAGTTGGAGCTAGGGGCATGAGAGAAGGCGATATTAAAATAGCTGATTATCATGGTAATTTATTGATTAATTCTGGCAAGGCCAAGTTTAAAGATGTTAAAAAAATTGTTAACAAATTAAAAAATAAAGTTAAAAATAAATTTAATATTATTTTAGAAGAGGAGGTAAGATATTTATAATATTTGACGTTGGTTAAGTTATTAACTAATCTAATTTCAGACCTTTTAAATTAATAAAGAGGATTAATTGAAATCTAGAATATTGATATTTTCCAGAATTTTGATTTACTTAATATTTTTTGTTCTAGTTGGTTGTTATTATCAACTCACAATAAATTATTTGTTTTTCAGTCCTCCTAAGCCTACTAATTTTACTAGACAAGTCATAGACTATACTAAGGATAAATTGGAACCCAAGATCTTAGTGGGTTTTTCTAAAAGAGATATAACCCCATCTAGACATTCTTGGTTAGCTGGATATTTTCCTCCTCATTTATCTTTAGATGTTAATGATAAACTTTGGATTAAAAGCTTGGCCTTTAAAGATGGTAATGGAAATAGTTTTGTAATTGTGTCTTGTGATCTAATTGGCTTACTACCTAATGAAAAAAAGGAGATAGTTAAATTAGTTAAAACCATTGATGAAAATGCTATTTTTATTACCACAACACATACTCACTCAGGCCCAGATACAATAGGCTATTGGGGCGTTCCTCCTTTTAGTGGTAGAGATGAAAAGTACATTAAATTTTTAAGGATTCAGATTGCAGAGGTTATTGATGAATCAGTTAATAATTTAAAGAGTGGACATGTCCGATTTTCTAAAACAATTTTATTAAATTATACAGTTGGTACAGAAAATAATGATCCTGATAAAACTGTTTCGGTGATTCAGGCATTTCTTAATTCGGGTAAACCTGTAACTTTAGTAAATTTTGCAGCTCATCCTAATGTCATTAAAAGTTATTCTATATCAGCAGATTATATTTATTATTTAGAGCAAAAACTTAATAAATTAACTGGTGGTGAAACTATGTTTGTGGCTGGTGCAATTGGTGGGGTTAATCCTAAAAATTTTAATCAAAATTTTGCACGTGATTTTGGAGAGGTATTGGCCGATAAAGTCTATCATTCTTTATCCAATTCAGTTACTTCAAATAAAATTTTTATAAAAAGGAAAGATTTAAAAGTAACCATTCCTTTAGAAAATAAAAGATTTATTAAAGCATTAAAAGTAGGAATGATTCCCGATTTTAGAAAAAGAGAAAAAATTAATCTAACCTTTAATTACAAAGGTAAGTTAATTCCTCTTAGTGAGGGTGGATATGTTGAAATGCATTTTTCTAAAATTAGCATGGGGCCAATTGAAATAATAACTGCCCCAGGAGAAGTTTTTCCTAATATCTGGACAGAAGTTAAGCCTTATATGGGCGGAGAAATTAATATGCTTTTTGGGTTAACTAACGGAGAGTTGGGGTATTTTCTTAAAAAAGAAGATTTTATCTCTGGCAAACATGAATATCATGTTGATATGTCTATAGGTAAAACAGCTGGATATGCCGCAAGGAAAGTTATGCTTTTACTAGTAAAATAGCAATTTTTATATAAATCCGAGGATATCCTCGGATTTTTTATATTCTAAGAGTATGCCGATTATAAATATACTATTGAGCTATGTTCCTGTTATAATATAAGAGATGGACCATAAGTATGTTCATATTTCAATTATTTATCTTTTTAGGCACTTAACTAGAAGAATAAGTGATTTTTTTTATCATTGGTATGTAGATGGTTTTTTAAGAGGAATGCACATGTTTTTGGGGTTTTTAGAGGAATTAGATAAATTTGTAGCTTTAAGAATCACTGCCAAAAATTGGTTCAAACCTCTTTATCAAGATTATTCTATTATCGGTTATCTTTGGGGTTTTATTTTTAGAACTATAAGAATTTTAATAGGCTTAGCTATTTATTTATTTTTATTTTTTGTATCTATCGGAATATTTATTTTATGGGCGTTTATTCCAGTTTATGTAATTTATCAGATATTTATTAATTTATGAGTAAAATAGAAAGAAGTTTTAAATTTGAAGATTCTAGGTTTGAGATGAGTCACTTTGGAAGATTTTTTGTTCGTTTGGTTTTTTATTCAACCTATGGGTTATTAATAGCTGCTTGTTTGACCTTCTTACTTTCTGATGTGCTTTGGATATTTTGGTCTGGAGTTTTTTTATTATTAGTTTCATTAGATAGAATAAAACATTTTACTCAAGCTAATAAGTCTCTTTATAAAAAAATAGAAGGCGATATTAATTTGGCGGATTATACTACTCCTGTAAGTTCAGTTATTATCGAATACGCTTTTGAAAGAGCGCTTGTTACTGGTGGTAATTTTTATCTTTTCTTATTAAAGAGATTGGTAGAAAAAAAGAATATTAAAGAAGGTCTAGTTAGAATGGATCTTAATCCAAATGAAGTCCAAGAAAAAATAGAAGAGGAATTACATAAAAGTCTTGGTAGTCAAAAATATAATAATAAAAAAGAGCAAAAAAATAAGCTTTTATCGGAAATAGAAAAAATATTAAAATTAGCATTTGATCAGGCATTGAAAGAGGGGGATCGCTTTATTGATCCTAAAGACTTATTCGCTGCCTTAAGTTATTGTGATAGTGACGGTGTTTTGAAGGTTTTAAGATTTTTTAATATTGATGCTGAAGATTTAGAACATGCTCTTATTTTTGGGAGGTATCGTTATAAGTTTTGGTTTATACGCCTGCCAGCAACTTTAGGAGGGTTTGTTCATAAACCTTATAAAATAAGGCATCGTATTATGAATAGAGCTTGGACATCTAGACCAACACCTACTTTAGATAAATTTAGCGTTGATTTAACAGACTTAGCTAGATCAGAAAAAATAGGATTTTTAGTTGGTCATGATGAAGAATATGACAGAATGGAAGATGTTTTATCTAGACAGAATAAGCCAAATGTTCTTCTTTCTGGTGATCCTGGAGCTGGTAAAGAAACGCTAGTTGCTCATTTAGCTTATAAAATAATTAAAGACGAAGTTCCTTTAGAACTTTTTGATAGAAGATTAGTTATGCTTCAGATAGGCAGTTTAGTTTCTGGAGCTGAACAAAGTGAATTACAAGATCGTATTAATAATATTATTGAAGAAATAATTAAAGCTGGAAATATTATTTTATATATTCCTGATATTCATAATTTAACTAAGGCATCTAATAGAAAGACTGGCTTGAGCGCAGCAGATATTTTATTACCAGCCATCTCCTCAAGTAGTTTTTCTGTAATTGGAGCTACTAATCCCATGGAATACAAATCATCTATTGAACGTCATGCGGAGTTTTCAAAGGCATTTGAATTGATTCGCGTTCAAGAAGTTTCTCTTGAAGAGGCGATTAAGATTCTTGTCTACGATGCAATTATATTAGAGAAACAATATCGTACAAAAGTAACTTTTGGAGCAGTAAAACAATCTGTAATTTTAGCATCTAAATATTTTAGAGACACATTACTTCCATCTAGCGCAGAAGGATTATTAAAAGAGGCTCTTGCTGATGCCAAAGACAAAGGAGACAAGGTTTTATCTTCTGATGATATTATCGATATTGCTCAGCGCAGAGTAAATATACCTCTTCGCCAAGCTAAAGATGATGAGGCAAAAAAATTATTAAATTTAGAAAGCCTTATTCATGAAAAATTAGTTGACCAAGAAGAGGCCGTTAAATCTGTGTCTCAAGCATTAAGAGAATATAGAAGTGGTTTATCTAAAAAAGGAGGGCCTATGGCTTCTTTCTTATTCGTTGGTCCTACCGGTGTTGGTAAGACAGAGCTTTCTAAGATATTAGCTGAATTACAATTTGGCTCTAAGCAAAACATGATTAGATTTGATATGTCTGAATATCAGACTAAACAGAGTATAGCTAGATTTATTGGCTCCCCTGATGGTAGTTTTGGTGGGGCTTTAACAGATTCAATTATTCAAAAACCTTATAGCTTAGTTCTTTTAGATGAATTTGAAAAAGCTCATCCCGATATTTTAAATTTGTTTTTACAAGTATTAGATGATGGCCGCCTTACTGATAGTTTAGGTAATGTTGCTGATTTTCAAAATGCAATTATTATTGCTACGAGCAATGCGCATTCAGATTACATTAAAAAATCTATCGATAGTGGCAAAAAAATGGCTGAAATAAGCGACGAGTTAAAGAAAAAAATGGCAGAATACTTTAGACCAGAATTAATAAATCGTTTTTCTGAAATAATTGTTTTTAAAGGATTATCTTCAGAAGATATAGTAGCTATTGCTAGAATTATGTTGGATGGAATGATTAACGACATCAAGAGTAGTCATCATATAGAAGTTTCTTTTAGTGATGCGGCTATTAAAAAAATAGCAGAATGGGGTTATGAGCCAGCTTTTGGAGCTAGACCATTAAAAGGAGTTATTTCTGACAAAGTGAGAAGTGTTTTAGCTAAAAAAGTGTTAGCTAATGAAATTTCGAGAGGTCATAAAGTTGATATTGATATAGAAGGAGATGATTTAACTTTTAAGATAAACTAAATTAGTTTATGAGAATTATTATAGATTTTTCAAATTTTAAGTTTCCATCAGTTAATAAGATAATTAAATTATTTACTGCTGCAGATTTATTACTTCTTATGGGTTGGGGCGTTATCACCCCCCTTTTTGCTGTTTTTGTTGTTACTGAGATATCGGGGGCTACAGTTGTTACTGTCGGAGTGGTAGCTGGGATATATTGGATTACTAGAGCCTTATTCCAAATTCCTATTTCTTTATTTTTAGATAAAACTAGTGGAGAAAAAGATGATTTTTATTCTTTAGTAATTGGTTTAATGGTAATTTCTATATCCTCTTTTAGTTATATGTTGGTAGTCACTGTGTGGCAGATTTATTTAATCACTTTTATTAAGGGATTGGGATTTGCCTTATATGTTCCGCCATGGAATGCTATTTTTTCTCGACATTTAGATAGGGAGCATACTGTTTTTGATTGGGCACTTCATAGTAGCGCTGCTAGTTTAAGTATTGGGATAGGTGGGCTTATTGGCGGCTGGGTAGTTTTTGTTGGGGGTTTTAAATTAATTTTCTTATTAGCTGGATTATCATCTTTAGCAGGCGCCTCAATTTTATTATTTGTTCCAGATATAATTTTACCCAGAAGAGTTTCGGCTGACCCCGTTGTTATTCCTCCATCTATTACTCAAAAGAAAATTTAATTTTTAATTATGAATAATAAAGAAATAGAAAAAGTCCTACGAGAAATTGGGATATATTTAGAAATGAAAGATATTCCATTTAAACCACGGGCTTTTGAAAGAGTTGCTGACACTATTAATGAATTAAATGAGGAGGTAAATAATATTTATAAAAATGGGGGAATTAAGGCTGTAAAAAAAATTCCTGGTGTGGGGGAATCAATAGCCGGGATAATAGAAGAATTAATTAAAAAAGGAAAATCAAAAGATTATCAGAGACTACAAAAAGAAATACCTGTTAAATTAAGCGAGTTTGAATTTATTGAAGGCGTTGGTCCTAAAACAATAAAAACTTTATATAAAAAATTAAAAATTAAAAATCTCAAAGAGTTAGAAAGGGCTACGAAGTCTGGGAAGATTAGAAAATTACCAGGCTTTGGAGTAAAGAGCGAATTAAATATATTAAAAAGTATAGATTTTTTAAAAAAATCTGGTGGACGTTTTATCCGCGCATATATACTTAATCAAATTAAAGAAATTGAGCTTGGACTTAATAAATTAAGAGAAACTAATAAAGTTATTATCGCAGGATCAACTAGAAGAAAAAAAGAGACAATTGGTGATGTTGATATATTAGTTACCTCTAAAAATCCTAAAAAGGTGATGGATTATTTTGTTAATATATCAGGAGTTCTTAAGATTATTGCTCATGGAGATACTAAATCATCAATAAAGCTCAAAAATGGATTAAACGTTGATTTAAGAGTGGTTCCAGAAAAATCATATGGAGCAGCTTTAAATTATTTCACTGGTTCTAAAAATCATAATATCGAATTAAGAAAATTAGCTATGGATAAAGGATTAAAATTAAATGAATATGGATTATTCAAAGATAAAAAACAAATTGCAGGTAGAAACGAAAAAGAAATTTATGAGAAATTAGGACTTAATTATGTGGAGCCAGAATTACGAGAGATGCGAGGAGAATTAGACTTGGTTAAAAATAATAAATTGCCTAAATTAATTAAAGTTGAAGACTTAAAAGGCGATTTACATATTCATACAGATTGGAGCGATGGTTCGCTTTCTATTGAAGAAATGGCAAATGAAGGAATAAAAATGGGATTAGAATATATGATTATTTCTGATCATTCAAAAGGATTAACTGTAGCTAATGGCTTAAATGAAAAAAGATTTCAAAAGCAGTGGAAAGAGATTGATAAATTTAATAAAAAAATAAAATCTAAAGGAATTAAATTTAAACTTTTAAAAGGAATAGAGTGCGATATTTTGAAAGATGGATCAATGGACTTATCTGATAAAATTTTATCTAAATTTGATATAGTTGGCGGATCTATACATTCTTTATTTAATTTATCTAAAATTGAGCAAACTAAAAGAATAATGAAGGCTATGGATAATCCACATGTAGATATTATTAATCATCTGACTGGCAGGTTAATTAATAGGCGAGATGCATATAATATAGATATTGATAAAATTATTAGTCATGCAAAAAAGACTAAAACTATTTTAGAAATTAATTCTTTTCCTGATAGACTAGATTTAAAGGATGATTATATTAAAAAGTGTGTAGAAGGGGGTGTAAAAATAGCTATTAATTCAGATGCCCATGCGACTTCTCATATGCATTATTTAGAATTTGGAGTGGATCAGGCCAGAAGAGGGTGGGTAGAAAAAAATAATATTATCAACACTTGGCCACTTAAAAAGATGTTAAAAATGCTTAAATAGTAATATTATTATATATATGAAGGAAATATCAGCTGGAATTATAATCTATAAAAGAATGAAAGACCGTGATGGCAAAATAGATACCAAATATCTACTTTTATATCATGGTAGGGGTTATTGGAATTTTCCAAAAGGAAAGTTGGAAAAAGATGAAAGAGGTTATCAAGCGGCCTTTAGAGAAGTAGAAGAAGAAACAAGTATACCTGCAAAAGCTTTAAAATTAGAAAAGAATTTTAAAGTAGCAGATAAATACGTTTTTTATAAAGAAAAAGAAAAAGTTTCTAAAGTTGTGATGTTTTTTTTGGCTCAGACAAGTGTAGATGATGTTACCCTCTCAGAAGAGCAAGAGGGATATGGGTGGTTTTTATATAAAGATGCAATTAAATTATTGAAGCATAAAAACAGTAAGAATATTTTAAAAAGTGCCAATAATCATTTGCGAAGAAAAAATACCTTTGTTAGTAAAATAGAAAATTCTAAATCTTAAATAAAAATAACCGCCTTGAGGCGGTTATTTTTATTTGACTCTTTCTACTACTCTTTCAAAAACTTTTGGTTCCTTTTGAGCTAAATCTGCTAATGTTTTTCTATCTAATTTAATATTTGCCTTTTTAAGCAAGTTAATAAACTTACTATAAGTTAGATCATGAGCCCTTACTCCTGCATTTAACTTAACATTCCATAATCTGCGATAATCTCTTTTTTTATTCTTTCTTCCTGTGAAAGCATTGGCGTAGGCGTGAAGAAGAGCTTCTTTTGCAGCTCTTTCTTTGGATTTTCTTCCCCAACGAAATCCTTTTGTTGCTTTTAAGACTGCTTTTCTTTTCTTATTTGCTATTGTACCTCTTTTTACTCTTGGCATATTATTATTTTTTCTTTAAATATTTCTTGAAAACTTTAGCATCTACGGAGCTTAAAGACAACCCCCTTCTTTTACCGCGGGTTTGTTTACCGGACTTTTTAGCTCTAAAATGACCTTGGCCCATTTTGCGTCTGCGTAGTTTTCCGTTTTTTGATACTTTAATTCTTTTTTTAACACTTTTTTGCATATTATTTTTTTACTATTTGAGTTATAAATCCTCTCCCCGCATATTTTGGTTCGAGTAGTACTTTATGTTCTGGGTCAATCATTTTCATGAATTCGATTAATTTTACTTTTGCCCAATCTTTATTAGCCTTTTCTCTTCCTTTTAGAAATAGTTGTATTTCTACCTTACTTCCCTTTAGAAGAAAGTCATTAACTTTACGAGCTTTCACTTGTAAGTCATGTTCTGCAGCTCGAGCACTTATTCTAACGGCTTTCATTTCTTGTGCTTTATTCTGTAATCTTTTTTGTTTAGCCTTTTTTGTCTCAATATAGCGATATTTATCAAAACTCATTATTTTCGCTATTGGAGGATTGGCGTTTGGGCCAACTTCGATTAAATCTAAACCTTTCTCTTTAGCCTTATTAACTGCTTCAGATGGCGGGAAAACACCGAGATTTTCGCCGTTTTCGTCTATGACCCGCACTTCTTTAGCGGTTATTTTTTCGTTTATTCTAATCAATACTATGGAATAGTACCAGATTTAATCTTTTTTGTATAGGGTCTGTGGAGGTGAGGAGAATTGAACTCCTGTCCAAAATATTACCTTTAAATTATCTACAAGTTTGTCTAAGTTATTTATTTGGTTTAAAGCTATAACTTAGCAAAATACTTTAAACCTTGTACTAGCTTTGTTTCGCCTTAAGCGCTAGTAAATTAAGGCAAAGCTTGATGTTTAACACCGACTAAAAGCCTATCAAGCATTAACTTGTCGATGGCCAGTTAGGCAAATGCTAAAGCTGGCTTAGAATTGAATAAGTTTGCACTTATAAATTTTGTAATTTTTAATGAGATTTACAACTCAACCTGCCAATCTAAAAGAAGATAAATTGTCGAAGCCTGACACCCCCTTATTATAAAGTTTCTATACAAAACTTATGATTTTAAAGTTCTTCGGATTGTTCTAGATGTCTCTCTTTTTTTAATCGCCTCTCTCTTATCATACTTTTTCTTATGTCGTCCTAATCCTAACTCCATCTTAATACGGCGTCCTTTATTATACATTGTTAAGGGCATAATAGTCAAATTACCCTCTTTTGTTTTTCCTCTGAGGTATTTTATTTCATCGTTGTTTAGTAATAATTTTCTAGTTCTACTTGGATTATAGTCGGTTGGTGAGTTTTTTGCTTGGTACGGAGGAATATCTGTATTCAAAAGAAATGCCCCTTTTGGTTTTATTAATACAAAAGAGGAAGAAATATTAGCCCTTCCTAATTTTACTGATTTTACTTCTTGACCAGTTAAAATAATCCCAGCTTCATATTTTTCTAAAATATCGTATTCAAATCGGGATTTTCGGTTTTCGGCTAAATACTTTAACATTGCTTTTATATTAAATTACTATATTTATAGTTTTTTATAAAGGAGGAAGTAATGATCTGGACAACAAATAATTTAGTTAAAAGTTTAGATTTTCAAGAATTTTCTTTAAATCATTGCAGGTGGCGATCAAATAAGAGAATTAATAAACTTTTTTTTGCACATCCTAAAGATATATATCTTTTTCAAATCTTAGAAATCTTTAAGAAAGATTTATTTTGTTATTGTGACGCTTTAACGACCGCATGTCCTGACCACTGGTCTGAAGAAAATAGGGCCCATGGTCATTGTGCTGTGTTTGCCCTATTGGTTCAAAAGTTTTTTGGCGGCTCATTATTAAGGGCATCGTTAGAAGAACTTTCTAATTATCAACATATAAGAAGTCATTATTGGAATCTTTTGCCAAATGCAGGAATTTTTGACCCTGAGATGTCATTAGGTACCGTGGATCTAGAAATTGATTTAAGTAGTGATCAACTTGGGGTTGATCGAGAATTGGTACCAGATGGCGAATTCAGAACTAGAGAATATGTTTTATCTAGTCCAGACACTAAGAAAAGATATGATTTACTTGAATCTAGACTTTCAGAACACTGGTTCAGATAAAATTTTATAAAAAACCCGCTAAATAGCGGGTTTTATTTTTTCGATTTCTGAACCAGAAATAATAGAAGGATTAATTAGTAGAGTTGCTGAAACTAAATCATTTTTCTTTAATTCTTTGCAATTGGAAAAATCCTTGCTAACTATTGAAACTATCATATTATTTTCTCCTCTTATAATAATTGTGCAAAATTTTTTTTGAGGATAAACCTTGTGTACTCTGCCTTTAATCACGAGCATGTACACAACATCTTTACTTTCGTTTACACATCCTGATAAGAATAAAAATCCAATTATAAATAATACTTTTTTCATTCACCTTCTCCATTTTTTAAAAAATCTTCTTCTAAGATAATATGTTTTATTTTTAGTGTCAAATAATGATAATATTTAACTATGATTGAATTAGTAGAAAAACGACTTCAAGAAGCCACCCCCCAAAGAATAGAAGGGACTATTTCCACTTCAGATAAAAAAGAATTTGGACATTACACAAGTAATGTTGCTTTTAAATTGGCTAAAGAAATGAAAAAGAGTCCATTTGAGGTAGCTCAGGATTTAGCTAAAAATTTATCATCATTTAATGAATTCAAAAAAGTAGAGGCGATAGCCCCTGGTTTTATTAATTTTTGGATTTCTTCAGAGATATTACAAGATTCAGTAAAAAAAATATTAAAAGAAAAAAAATCTTTTGGAAAATCTAAAGTTAAAAAATCTAAAAAAATAAATATAGAATTTGTTTCTGCTAATCCAACAGGTCCCTTAACTATGGCTAATGGCAGGGGTGGGTTCTATGGAGATGTTTTATCTAATGTTTTAGAAAGCGTTGGTCACAAGGTTACTAGAGAATATTATGTTAATGATGCGGGTAACCAAGTTCGTCTTTTAGGAGAGAGTATTAAAGCGGTGGAAGGAAAAATTGAAGACAAAGAAGAATACTATAAGGGTGATTATATTAAAAAGCTAAAAGGCAAAACAGCTAAACAAGCCATCGCAATTTTACTAAAAGAGATTAAGAAATCCCTTAAAAAAGCCGGTATTAATCAGGATGTATTTTTTTCTGAAGATAAGAATTTACATAAAAAAGATGAATTAAATAAAGTTCTTAAATTTTTAAAGAAAAAAAAGATGATAGTCGAAAAGGATGGGGCTTTATGGCTGGGTGATAATGTATTAGTTAAGTCAGATGGCAACCCTACTTATTTTTTAGCCGATCTTGCTTATCATTATGATAAATTAATAAAAAGAAAATTTGATTTAGCTATAGATATTTGGGGAGCTGATCATCATGGTTATATTAGTAGAATGAAAGAGGGAGTTAAGGCTCTAGGAATTAATCCAGATAGATTAGAGATATTAATTACTCAATTAATCCGCCTAGTAAGTGGTGGTAAAGAAGTAAGAATGTCTAAGAGAAAGGGTAATTTTGTTACTATGGATGATTTAATAAATAGGGTGGGTGTAGATGTAACAAGATTTTTCTTCTTAATGCACTCAGCCAACACTCATATGGATTTTGATTTAGATTTAGCTAAAGAAAAGTCACAGAAAAACCCTGTTTATTATACGCAATATGCTTATGTAAGGTGTCTTAACATTTTGAAGAAGGGGAAAATTAGTAATAATTCTAAATTAGAATTATTAAAATCTGATTCGGAAATTAAATTAATGCTGGAGTTAGTTAAATTTCCAGACATTATCTCTCAGACTGCTAAAGATTATCAAGTTCATAGATTAACTAAGTATGCTAGTGAATTAGCCAGATCGCTTCATTATTTTTATGAATCTGAAAAAGTTGTTGGTGTTGAAAAAGATTTAGAATCTGCAAGACTAGATTTAGTAAATGTAACAAAAATAGTTTTTGAAAATCTTTTTAAGATTTTAAAAATTAGTAGTCCCAAGAAAATGTAAAATATATTGACTTATTGTTTTTACCCTGCTTAAATAAGCAAAGCTCTTTTTATTAATGAGGGATAAAAATTGACCATGACTGAAAAAGATCAGCAAAAACAATCAGAAACTTTAAGAGTGGCTATGGCTATCAAAAATAAACTCCTTGAAAAAGGCTTAGTTCAAGAAAATGGTTTTGATACGAATCTTCATAAAGCTGTTTCTGCATTGTTAGATGTTAGAGAATCTGAAAGAGTAATTGACTTTCTCTTAAAGAAAAATCCCTACTTTGACGGACTATCTCCGATCGATTTAGTTGGTTCAGAATGGGCACTTAATAATCATTTACTTCCGTACATTAAAAAAATGACGAAAGTATAAAATATACAAACCGCCTTCCAAAAGGGCGGTTTTTTTATTAGAATTAATACTATTGGAGTAAATATATGTTAAAGAAACTCAAGCAATTCAAATTACCAGAAGTAGAAGAGCAAGTTCTTAAATTCTGGAAAGAAAATCAGATATTTGAGAAGTCTTTAGATTTGCGTAAAGATGGTGAAAAATATCGTTTTTTTGAGGGACCTCCTACAGCTAATGGACGCCCAGGAATTCATCATATGTTAGGTAGAGCATTTAAGGATATTATACCTCGTTATAAGACGATGCAGGGCTATTTTGTGCGTCGTAAGGCCGGTTGGGATACTCATGGGCTTCCTGTCGAAATTGAGGTAGAAAAGGCCTTAGGGCTTAAAAATAAGCAGGAAATAGAGAAATTCGGCATAGCTGAGTTTAATGAAAAAGCTAAAGATTCTGTTTGGAAATATCAAGATGAATGGGAAAAATTAACTGATAGAATTGGATTTTGGCTTGATTTAAATGATCCTTACATTACTTATAAACCAGAATATGTTGAGACATTATGGTGGGTGCTTAAAAATATCTCAGATAGAGGATATTTAAATCAGTCTTTTAAAATAGTACCTTATTGCCCAAGATGTCAGACTCCTTTATCTAGTCATGAAATGGGCCAGCCTGGAGTTTACAAAAAAGTTAAAGACCCTTCTGTTTTTGTTAAATTTAAAATTAAAAATAAAAAATCTAAAGAGAATGAATATCTTTTAGTTTGGACCACTACTCCTTGGACATTGCCATCAAACGTAGCTATTGCCGTAAATCCAACATTAACTTATACAAAATATAAAATAGGCGGTGAATATGTTTGGTCTTACAATCCACCACCAGTTGATGACAATTCAGACTTGGAAGTGGTAGAAAAAATGTCTGGTAAGAAATTGATTGGATTAAAATATGAACCAATTTTTGATGTAGAGGGGCCATGGCAAGAAAATAAAAAATTCTATCAAGTTTATGGAGCTGATTTCGTATCTACAGAAGACGGAACTGGTTTAGTGCATATTGCCCCAGCTTTCGGTGAAGATGATTTAAATGTAATTAAAAAAGAAGTTAAAGATTTAGTTGGTAAAATTCCTATCACTATTGATGGAAAAGGTTTAGTTCAAAAGGGTTTACCTGGTGGAGGTAAGTTTGCTAAGACGGCGGATAAATTTATTATTGAAGATTTAGAAAAAAGAAATATTTTATTAAAGAGTGAGTTATATGAGCACGATTATCCTTTTTGCTGGCGTTGTGGAACTCCTATTTTATATTTTGCTCAATTCTCTTGGTTTATTGAAATGAGTAGACTCCAAAAGGAGCTTATTAAAAATAATGAGAAAATTAATTGGATACCCAAGCATGTTAAAGAGGGAAGATTTGGAACTTGGATAAATGAAATAAAAGACTGGGCAATTTCTAGAAACAGATATTGGGGCACACCACTACCCATTTGGCGCTGTGATGATTGTGAGAATGTTGAAGTTATAGGTAGTTTAGATGACTTAGATAAGCATAGATATTATAAAAATAATTTTTATATTCTTCGCCATGGCGAGGCAGATCATATCTTAACTAACGAAATAGCTTCTGGGCCAGAAAAAGGAAAATCCAGAACATCTAAACTTACAAATAAAGGTGTTAAGCAAATAGAAGAAGCGGCAGAAAAATTTGTTAAAAAATTAAATCTATCTAGTCAAGGGAAACAAAAATTAGATTTAATTATATCTTCTCCTTATTACCGCACTAAACAAACTGCTAGAATTGTTTCTAAGGCGACTGGAGCTAAAGTTATTACAGATAAAAGATTAGAAGAGCTTAATACAGGCGTTTATAATTGGCGAACCATAGATGATTATCATAAATTTTTTAATAATCAAATAGAAAGATTTACTAAGGCTCCTAATGGAGGAGAAAATCTTACAGATGCTAAAAAAAGAATGTTTAATGCCTTATTAGATATTAATAAACAATACGAAAATAAAAATATTTTAATTGTTAGTCACGGCGATCCTTTGTGGTTATTACAGGGAGCTGTTAACGGCTTATCTAATGAAGAAATATTAGAATCAGACTATATACGGGTTGACGGAGATGTTCAAGATTTAAATTTACACAACCGGCCATATAATTTAAATGGAGAAGTGGATCTACATAGGCCATATGTAGATGAAATTTATTTAAGATGTGATAAATGTAATAAAAAAATGACCCGCATAAAAGAAGTAGCAGACGTCTGGTTTGATTCGGGTTCTATGCCGTTTGCTCAAGATCATTTTCCATTTACTTGTGATAAAGTAAAGAAAACTAATTTAGAGGTTAAAGATTTACAAAAATGTATTGACTATCCAGCTGATTATATTAGTGAGGGCATGGATCAGACTCGTGGATGGTTTTATACACTACTAGCCGTTGCTACTGCTCTTGGATTAGACGAACCTCCTTATAAGAATATTATTACTTTTGGTTTAGTTTTAGATAAAGATGGTCAGAAGATGTCTAAGTCTAAAGGCAATGTGGTAAGTCCTTGGGATATGATAGAAAAATATGGAGCTGATATGGTTCGCTGGTATTTTTATACTGTTAATTCTCCTGGAGAACCAAAGAAGTTTGATGAAGTTGATTTAGGAAAGATGTTTCGTAAGTTTATTATGATCATTTATAATTCCTATGTATTTTTAGAAACTTACGGTAAAGAAACAATGCGTTTAACTGAAGAAGACTTTGAAGATATGCATCTTTTAGATAGATGGATAATAACTAGATTAAATAAAACAATTGCCGATATTACTAAAGGTTTGGATAAATATGATATTGGTTGGTCTGGTAAAAAAATAGAAGAATTCGTGGATGATTTATCTCGTTGGTATATTCGTAGATCTCGTCCAAGACTTCAAAAACCAACCGATAATAAAGATTTTGAAAATGCTTCTTCTACTTTATATTATTGTTTACTTGAACTAAGTAAATTAATAGCTCCGTTTACTCCATTTTTTGCTGATGCTCTATATCAATCCTTAGATGAACAGTTAGGGAGAGATAAAAAAATAAGTGTTCATTTAGAAAACTGGCCAAAAGTTAATAAAAAAATGATGAATGATTCTCTATTAGAAAGAATGGAAGAGGTTCGTAGAATTTCTAGTCTTGTTTTAGCTTTGAGAGCTGAAAAAGGTATTAAAGTAAGACAGCCACTAGCCACATTAGAAATAAAGAGTAAAAAATTGGATGTTCGTGATAAAGAATTTATAGAAATCTTAAAAGATGAAGTAAATGTTAAAGATATTAAATGGAACTATGATCAAGAAGAAGAAATAGTTTTAGACATAGAAATAACTCCAGAACTAAAAGAAGAAGGAATATTAAGAGACTTAGTAAGAATGGTTCAGGGTTTAAGACAAGACGCTAATTATATTCCTAAAGATGTTATAGGTTTAATGATAGAAGCTGGAGAGCTGAATATTATTTTAGAAAAATATGTAGAGTTAATTAAAAAAGAAGTTGGAGCTAAATCAGTTTCATTCAAAAAAGATAATAATTTTGATAAAGAAAAAGAATCTAAATTAGATGGAAAAGAGGTTTGGTTAGCAGTCAAAAAGATTTAAAAAATACCCCATGAGGGGTATTTTTTAAATTAATCCGATCTTGTCTTTTATCTCTCTCATTTTTTTACTAGCCATTTTTTTAGCTTTTATATCTCCAGCTCTAATAATTTCATTTAATTTTTCTTCACCAGTTTTGAATTCTCTAAATGGTTTTAGTTTTTCAGCTACTAAGCTTATTAAATCAGATTTAAAATCTCCATAACCTTTGCCCTTATATTTCTCTTCTATTTCTTTAATGGATTTTTCTGATAAAGCTTCATAAATAGACAATAAGTTAGATAAGCCAGCTTTATTTTTAAGATTATATTTAACTTCCGATCCAGAATCTGTTACAGAGCGTTTAATTTTTTTCTCTATATCTTTTTCACTATCATCTAAGAATAAGCAGGTAATTGGTCTAGACTTAGACATTTTCTTTTCAGGATCATTTAAACTCATTACTCTAGATGCTTTGGTTAACACTGCTTCTGGCTCGATAAACGTTTCTCCGAATTTAGAATTAAATTTTCTTGCTGTAGATCTCGTTAATTCTAAGTGCTGTAATTGATCATCGCCAACAGGAACAAATTTTGCATTATAGATAAGAATATCTGCAGCCATTAATAATGGATAGGTTAAAAGACCAGTGTTAACAGATTTCTTATTTTCCATTTTATCTTTGAATTGAGTCATTCTTTCTAACTCACCAACAGGCATTAAAGTGTTAAATACCCAAGCCAATTCGGTAGACTCTGGAACATGTGATTGTATAAAAATTGTAGATTTTTTAGGATCTATTCCAGCGGCTAGATAAGCTTTTACTACATCATAAACCTGATTCTTTTTTTCTTCTGGATTAAAATCAACAGTTAAAGAATGATAGTCAGCTATAAAAAAGTAACAATCATATTTATTTGAATTTTGTAATTCAACAAAGTTTTTAATAGCTCCTAGGTAATTACCAAGGTGGAGTCTGCCGTCAGATTGTATCCCCGAAATAAGAATTGGTTTAGCCATACTTTTTATACTTCAATTAATACTGGAAGAACCATCGGTCTTCTCTTTGTTTTATTATACAAGAGTTTCCCGATTTGGTCTCGAATTATAGATTTAACATAGTCTGGATCCGGTTGTTGTTTCCTAGGTATCCTAGGTAAAATTTGTCTTATTTTTGCTCTTACATCATCTAATAATTCTTTATTTTCTTTTAAGTAAATAAAGCCACGAGAAATAATATCGGGAGTTTTTATTAATTTTCCAGTTGCTCTGTTTAAGGTGGTAATAATAACAACCATTCCTTCGTCAGCAAGATGTTTTCTATCTCTAAGTACTACTTCTTCGACATCTCCGACACCTAATCCATCTACCATAACGTAGTTGGCTGGTACGGTTTTATCTGTAATTTTAAATTCTTCTTTAGTTATTTCTGCCACTTGACCATTATCTAGCATAAAGATGTTTTCATTAGGAATTCCTACTTTTCTAGCTAATTTTGCTGTAGCCAATCTTTTAAAGTGAAAGGCATAAACAGGAATAACATTTTTTGGCTTTACTGTTTTTATAATTAACTCGATATCATCACTTAAATTATGTCCGCTAGTGTGAATATCTAAAAGTCTGTAATTATAAATTTCTTCAGTTTGCCTTGAGATATCGTCTAATAAAGATTGAACACTTCTTTCATTACCCGGAACAATAGAAGAAGATAAAATTACTGTATCGGTTGATTTTAATTTAACACTCCTGTGTTCGCCTTTTGTTATTCTCATCAAGCCGGCGGTAGATTCCCCTTGAGCACCAGTTGTAAGAATTACGATTTCATTATCTTTATATTTATGAATTTCTTCCATTGAAATAATATGGTCTTTAGGAAATTTAATATAGCCAAGGTTTTTAGCAATTTGAACATTATCTTTCATTGATCTGCCATTAACAGCTACCTTTCTTCCCATTTTTTCTGCTAACTTCATCATAGTTGCAATACGAGTTAGAAGAGAGGCGAAGGTTGCTACAATAATTCTTCCTTTAGCATTCTCGAATAAATCTTTTAGGTTTTTTTCAACCAATTCTTCAGATTTTGACTGCCCCTTAACATCAGCACTAGTACTATCAATAAAGATGGAGTGAATATCCATTTTGCTTAATCTTTCGTAAGTTTTTATATCAACAACATTTCCATCAATATCTCTTTTTAATCTGAAATCACCAAAATGGACCATTTTACCAGCTGGGGTGTCTAAAATTAGACCCATTGAATCTGGAATAGTGTGATCTACTTCAAAGAATTCCATATTAAAGTTTTCTGATATTCTAACTTTATCTCCGTCTCCCATTACTTCAAATTTTGGTTTAGGTAAATTGGGGAATTCTTCAAATCTTTTAGCAACTAATTCTTTGGTTAATTTAGCTGTATAGATTATTGGATTGCCTAATTTTTCTAATACATAAGGTAGGGCGTGGATATGGTCATAGTGACCATGAGTTAAAACTATTGCCTTAATATTTTTCTTTTTTGGTTCTAGAGATGAAATGTTCGGAATGATGAAGTCAATTCCAGGAGTTTCTTCTTCTGGGAATTGAACACCGACATCAATTATTACTATTTCATCTTTGTATTCGAAGTAGGAGCAATTTCTGCCAATTTCTTCTAGTCCTCCTAACTCTACGAATTTTAAATTATCATCAATTTTTCTAGAAAAAATATTTCTTCTGCTTAATCTTTTATTTTTAGATAGTCTAGGTCTGTGAGACATAGACATATGTTTTGTTCTTTTAATCATTTTTTTGTTTTTTAATTTTTTTATTTTTACCCTTAAAAGGAGTTTCTGATATTAATTATAAATTATATTCAGATTCCGAATTTTTATTATAAAAATTTTGTCGGTTAACCATTTAAGAGTTTTTAGTTTTTTATTTAAATACTCTTGTTGTTTTTAGATGCCAATTTTGAATATTTTCAAATCTATCTGAGGGAGTGTTTATTACTTTTTCATCAAATCCACCAAAGCTCTTAGGAGCTATGTATAGGTAGATAGGAGAATAAAGAAAGATTGCTGGTCTATCCTCGCTAATTATTGTTTGTAATTTAGACAAATCTTCTACCTGAAGAGATTCGTCTTGATTTGTGCGTATAGACTCCAGCAAATTATCGACCTTTGAGTTTTCATAAAGGGATAAATTTAATCCCGGGTAAAATCTTTGAGAAGAGTGCCAAAATGAAAATATGTCTGGATTTGATTTCATAATATTTCCGAATAATATCATTTCATAATTTCTATTTTTAAGTACTTCATTAATTACATCAGTCGGGTTTAAGATAATTAAATTTAGCTTAATACCAACTTCCTTAAAATCATTTTTTATAATTTCTACAGTCTGAGTTAAAAATGGAACTTGAGGAACGATAATAGAAAATTCTAATATTTCTGATTTTTCTTTAGATATTTTTTCTCTAAATCCTGTTTCAGGATTTAATTCCCATTTAGTTTTATTTAATTTTTCATTAGCTTTTTCTATTGAAAATAAATTTTCACTATCTACCTTTATATTGTAACCACTAAAAATAGGTAGAATTGGTTGATAAATGTCCATAGCTCTACCATCAAAGACTTCTTTAATAATCTTTTCTCTATTAACAGCTAGATTTAATGCATCAATTACATTCTCATCTTCTAGATTAGAATTAGCATTTTTATTTAAGAAAATTGCATAGTATTGAGGAATTATTTTTTCGATTATTAGGTGGCCTAAATTAATATCATAAGTTTTATTTGGGTCGATTCCGCCGAATCCATTTATTTCTCCATTATTAAATGCTTCTATTAACTCTATGCTAGTTGGATAGAAGGCTATTTTGAAATCTTTAATGAATGGCTTGTGATTAGCAAAATATTCGTTTGTTGTTAAGTTATATTTTGTTATAAAGCCATTATTTAATTTTTCAAAAGAGACAAATTTATATGGCCCACTACCAACTGGTTCAAGATTAAAATTAGATAATCTGAAGTTTTCTGGTGGAATCACTCCAAAAATATGTTTAGGTATAATTTTTAATTCTTTTAAATTGTCTAAAAAGAAAGAATATGGAGTACGGAGAGTAAATTCTACCTCTCTTTCGCTTATTCTATTTACTATTACTCCTCTCCACATTTGATTAAGAGATGATCTAGTAGAGGTATTTTGGATTGTATCAATGGTGAATATAACATCATCACTGGTCAAGGACTTTCCGTCGCTCCAGCGAAGATTTTCTTTTAAAATTACGCTCCAAATTTGTCCGTCATCACTTACTTTGTAAGCTTCTGATAAATCAATAAGATCACTAAATAGTATTTCAATTAAATCTCTATCAACGTCATTAGTGCCACTAATTATTGGATTAATGGCTATTGGCTGACCAACTATTCCTTCTACGTATTGACTGCTAGGCGCTGGAATTTCGGTTGTAACCGCATGAAATAATAAAAAGACTAACATTCCACTAGATATTATAAATATAAGAATAGTTCCGATAAAAATCCGTCTTTCGGTTTTAGTAAAATGTCTATAGATTTGAACGAAAATATTCATTTGTAATTTATTTCACTCTAAAAAATAAAATTTTAGAGCATTCTATTGTGTAAATATTTAAAAAGATTGCTTAAAAAGCTTTGTTAGACAACTAAGTCGATTAAAGCAAGAACAGCAAATGATATAGCAAGAATAATAGTTCCCCAGTATATAAATTTTTCCATACCCCTTCTGGTATGATAAAAACCTCCATCACCTCCAGATCCTCCTCCCATAATTCCAGAAAGTCCAGAAGAGCTTTCCTGAAGCATGATTAGGATTATTAATAGTATAGATACAACGATTTGTGCGATTGATAGATACATAGTTTATTCAATAGGTTTATGAGTATGTTTGGCTGAAAAATTAAGTAAGAAATTAATTGCTGTTATAAGCAATGTTCCATATATAAGAGGTTCAGTTCCAGTAATATTAACACTTTCACTTAAGATGTCAAGTAAATATAGCATTCCGGCATTTATTACTAAAGTAAACAATCCAAGAGTAAGTATAATTACGGGGGATAAAAGCATCTTAATAATCGGCCTTAAATAGAGATTAATAATTGTAAATATTCCAGCAGCTATTAATAAGTTGATTAAATTATTAGGAATTCCAAATCCATTGATAAAAGTGCCTGCTACGAGGAGGGCGATAAAATTAGAAAATAAAAAAAATATTAAACGAGATATTAAGCGCATATTTATACTTTAAGTTTATTAGTTTTTAGATTAATTTACAAACTATTACCTTAGAAGCCCTAATAAACTTTCTCCTGTCATTTCCTTAGGCTTAGGTATATTCATTAATTCTAAGATAGTTGGAGCGACATCTGATAAAATTCCTATTGTTTCGTGTTCGCTCGAAGCGATGTCGGTTGAGGAGTTAATTTTAACAAAATCATTTCCAACTATATAGAAGGGCACAGGAGATGCGTCGTGAGTAGCCATAGGCTCACCCGTTTTAATGTCCATTAATACCTCAACATTGCCATGGTCGGCGGTTATTATTAATATAGCATCGTTATCTAAGGCGGCTTTAGTCATTTTACCAATTGAGTCATCGATAGCCTTAACCGCTTTTTTTGAAGCATCAAAATCAGCTGTATGACCAATCATATCACCGTTGGCATAGTTAGCCACAACGAAATCAAAAGATTTTTCTCTTATGGCTTGAGTTAGTCTAGATGTTATTTCTTCCGCCTTCATTTCTGGTTTGGTTACATGATTAGCAATGTTATTAGATGGAATTAATATTCTATATTCATTGGGAAATGGATTCGTTTGATACCCATTAAAGAAATAGGTTACGTGATTATATTTTTCCGTTTCAGCTAAATGGAGCTGAGTTTTTTTATTATCAGCTAAAACTTTTGCTAGCGGGTCAGTTATTTTTTCTGGAGGATAGGCTACTGGTAAATTAAATGCAGGAGAGTATTCAGTCATTGTTGAGATATAAAGATTAGGAAATTTCTCAACTGGAAACTCAGAGAAATCTTTTGAAGCAAAGGCCGATACTAACTGGCGCATTCTCTCTTCTCTAAAATTAAAAAATATAACTGAATCATTATCTTTAATAGCTAAGTCAGAATCAATTATACTTGGTTCAATATAAATATCAGATAAATCTTTTGCATAAGCTTCGTTCACAGCGTCTTCTATTTTTTCTATTTTTTTACCTTTTCCGATTAAATTTTCGTACGCTTTTTTAATTCTATCCCAATGTTTATCTCTATCCATTGAATAAAATCTTCCACTGATGGTGTTTGCTTTAAATGAATTGGGGACTTCTTTTTCTAATTTAGATAAAATTTCTAAAACAGATCTTTGTTTGCTATCTTTACCATCAGAAATTATGTCTAAGATTATATTTTCTACTTTATTAACTTTAGCTAATTTTATTAGCGCAACTAAATGATCGAAAGCTGAATGAATATTGCTTTCAGTTAATAATCCAGTTAAATGAAGATTTGTTTTATTTTCTTTAGCGTGTTTAAACGCATTAAGGAATGCTTCTTTTTTCTCAAAGGTCCCGTCTTTGATAGATAAAGTTATTCTTGGGTAGTGTTGATATAAGACCTTACCAGCGCCAATAGTTAAGTGACCTACTTCGCTATTACCCTCTTCATTCCATGGTAGGCCAACAGATATACCAGATGCTTGAAGAGAACCAATTGTAAAATTGGACTTAATATAATCTATATTAGGAGTTTCTTGCATGTAAATTGGGTTAGTTTCATTTTTAGCCCCGATACCCCAACCATCTAAAATTACTAAAATTACTTGACGTTTATTCATTCCCTCTATTATAATATAAAAATACAAAAAATATAATTAATTTATGTTCCTAATAAATTCACGAGTTAATAAATCATTCACATCAATTGCGTCCAAAATTGATGAGTCTATGAAATACTTAGAGAACAATTCAAAAAATGTTAACAAATCCATTAGTATGGGTAGTTTTAGTGTTAGGTCTAGTAGCTGGATACATAGTCCGTCAGTATATCGCCCAAAATCAAGCTAATTCGCTTGAAAAACAAATAAAAGAACAAGTAGAAAATGTTAAAACTCAAGCTAAAGAGATTGTTTTAGATGCTAAAGAAAGGGCATCTAAGCTCCTTGAGGAAGTAAAAGAAGAAGAAAAAGCTCGCAAGGTTCAATTAGATAAATTGGAAGAGCGTCTTTTAAATAAAGATGAGTCTCTAGAAAAGAAATTAAACGAACATGCTTCTGAAAAATCAAAATTAGAGGAAGAATCAAAAAGGTTAACAGCTGAAAAGGCGGCTGTTAATGAATTAAAAAGCAAAATTTCTTCTGAATTAGAAAAGGTAGCGAATCTTTCTGTAGAAGATGCTAAAAGACAAGTTTTATCAAAGGTTGAAGAAGAACATAGGGAAGAGCTTGTTTACGCATTAAAAAAATTAGAAAAAGAAAGAAGAGAAGAAATAGAAAAAAAGAGTTTAGAAATTATTACTACCGCTATTCAAAGATATGCTAGATCTTCTATCGCTGAAACAACTACAAGTGTTTATCAATTACCAAATGAAGATTTGAAAGGTAAAATTATTGGTCGTGAGGGTAGAAATATTCGTACTTTAGAAAGAATGGCTGGTGTTGAAATTATTGTTGATGAAACCCCAGATACAGTTGTACTTTCATCTTTTGATCCATTAAGAAGAGAAACGGCTCGCTTGGCTTTAGATAAATTAATTAAAGATGGAAGAATTCAACCAGCTAAAATTGAAGAAAAAGTAGAACAAGCTAAGACGGAATTGAATAAGAGAATGGCGGAAATAGGAGAGAACGCTGCTATGGAATTAGGCATAATTAATCTTCCTAAAGAGATTATTCAATTAATAGGGAGACTTCATTTTAGAACTAGTTTTGGTCAGAACGTGCTTACTCACTCTGTAGAAATGGGTCATATTGCTGGTATGATAGCCTCAGAAATAGGAGCAGACGTTGATATTGCTAAAAGAGGCGCCTTACTCCATGACATTGGTAAGGCCATTGATCATGAAGCAGAAGGTACTCATGTTGAATTGGGTAGAAAAATTTTACAAAAATATAAAATTGATGAAAGAGTTATCAGAGCGATGGAAGCTCATCATGATGAATATCCTCATACAACAACCGAGGCTTTCATTGTAACTACTGCAGATATTATTTCTGCTGGTAGACCAGGTGCAAGAAGAGGAACAGTAGAAAACTACATTAAAAGACTTGGTGATCTTGAAAAAATCGCTACAGGATTTAATGGGGTTAAGAGCGCTTATGCTTTATCTGCTGGTAGAGAAGTTAGAGTCTTCGTTATTCCAGAAAAAGTTGATGATTTCGGAGCTCTTCAAATGGCCAAAGAAATAGCTAATAAGATTAAGTCAGACATGCAATTTCCCGGAGAAATTAAAGTTAATGTAATAAGAGAAATGAGAGCAGTAGAGATTGCTAGATAGAATTAAAAACAACTCGTTAACAGCGGGTTGTTTTTTATTTAATTAAAAATTTTGTATAATTAGAAGTACCTGTTAATTAAAATGGTCGATTAAGTAAAGAATAAAAATTATGACAAAAGACGGATTAGTACAAGCAGTGATGAAGGAAGCTAATACAACCACCAAAAAACAAGCTCAACAAGCCGTTGATGCAGTATTTAATGCAATCACTAAATCACTAGCACGTGGCGAAGAAGTAGCTCTTACGGGGTTTGGTACCTTTAAGACTATGAAGACAGCCGCAAGAATGGGCATCAACCCAAAGACAATGGAAAAGATTAAGATTAAAGCTGGAATTAAGCCTAAATTTAAGGCTGGAAAGGGTTTGAAGGATGCAGTAAAGAAATAAATTCTTAATTATTAAAAAATCCCTCAGTTGAGGGATTTTTTAATTAATACCAACTTTTTCTTTAGCTGATCTTCCTATCTCTATGAATATGCTATAAGCATCTCTTACTTGATCCAATGATTCATTGACAGAATCTTTTACCGAAGAAGAGCTTATAAAGTAGCTGATTCCAAATTTAATTTTGGAGAATAATTTTCTATTTAAATAAGTTATCATATTCTTTTCAGCTTTTTCGTTTGAAGTTTTTGCCTCTTCTATTTTAGAAATAGCATTTTGTAAGAGTTCGTCTACTTCACCATCTTTTAATAAGTCTGCGTTTTCTAGATTATTTAAATCTTCTTTTATTTTTTCTAATCTATTTTCAGCAATCTCTAAAATATTTTTTTGTCTAAATACAATAGTAAAGGTAATTATATTTTCAACTTTTGGATTGTATACAAGACTTCTCCAGTTATTAAATTCATTTGCTAGATTCTTGATATCGTAAAGCGAATTAGCCTCTTCTAGTCTTAATTGCATTAAATTAAATATTTCTGTATTTTCATCTAGCGCCTTAATTAAAGCAGTTTTTATATCATCTTCTTCTTTAATTAAGTTATCTAATGATTCTAATTTACCTTTTAAATCATTATTCTCTAAAATTGTTAGTTGGAAAATATTAAATAATATTTCTTTTCTTAAAATTGTTTCTTTTTCATCTTTTTCTGCCCAATTTAATTCATCATCATTTTTTATTTCTTTTATTAATTCAATTTTATCAGCAATTTGTTCAAGAGTTATTTTTAATTCTTCTTGAGCAAAAGCGGGTGTATAAATTAAAAAGAATCCGGCTATTAAGCTGGCTAGAGTAATCAATTTAACTATTTTTACTATTCTTTCCATACTATAAATTATTTAAAATCTCTTCTTCTTGAGGAGATAATTCTCTAGATGCTCCGTTAAGAGCAACTTTAATTTTTTCCGCAGAATCTTCATAATATTCTATTTCAGAGAATTTAATATTAAATTCTTCCACTTCATTATTCATTTCATCTGCATCTAGATTAGATACAAGAGATGATTTAACAAATTGCTGGTTAATAAATGATAATCCAGCAAGGATAGCTACTACAGATAAAGCAGTGGCCCCCATCGCAGTTTTATAACTAAACATTTCTGATAAATAGTCAGAAACGGTTAAATTCTTTTTTTGTGGAGTATTCAAAATAACCGAACGAGAATGTTCTTTAAATTCTTTTCTTGGTTCAATTTTTTTAAGCTTCGCTAGAAGCTGTTCGATTTCGTTCATCGTATAATGATTTTAATTCTTTTAACGCCCTATGTTGCATTAGCCTGATTGCACCCTCGCTTTTGCCCGTTGCAGAGGCTATCTCTCCATGAGACATCTCTTCAATAAATCTCAAAATTAATATTTCTTGATATTGAGGTTTTAAAAGTCCAATAGCGTTTTTTACTTTTTCAAACTCTAGCGCGTTATCTAGAGAAGTCTCATCAGTGGATTCTACTTTAATAAATTCTTCACTAGCTAATTCTATTTGAATTGTTTTCTTATTTGTTCTGTAAGAATCAATTACAGAATTTCTAGCGATAGAATAAAGCCAACTAGAAAAGGGGAATCCTTTTTCTTTATATCTAGGCATATTTTTCCAAGCGCTAAGAAATACTTCGTGAGTAAGATCTTCAGCTTCTTCTTGCCCACTTACTCTGAATAAGACGTAGCGATAAATTTTAGAAAAATAATGGTCATAAAGTTGGCTAAAGGCCTCTTTATCACCCTCTTTTGCTTGTGACACTAATTGTTTTTCAGCTTCTAACATATAGAACGAATGAATCGTTGTTTAGTTACTTATATTATATATATGATTATTAACTATTTCTATTAAGTAAAAAAGAAAAATCCGTACCACAACAGCACGGAATATATTAAAGCATACCTTTATTTTTATAATTCTGCAATATTTTACCTATTGACAAATAGTATATGAATATTGTCTTGTACACCAAGACTTTAATTGGTCATATATTGAAAATGAGGTAGAAAATATCAGAGATGTTGTAAATAAAGGTTTTCTTAATTATTTTTGGACGCAGAATAATAGGGTTTATATTTACCCTAGAAAGAAAATGGAACCCGTACTTTTGTCTTGGAGCGGGTAGGGGGAATCGAACCCCCGGCCACAGGTTGGAAACCTGTCGTATTACCACTATACTATACCCGCATTTCTTGATTCGATAATTATAAACAGATATTTATATATTTTCAATATTTGATCATATACTTGATTATTTTAATGTCATTCGATTATAATAATTCTAATCTTGTTTATGAGTCTTTTAACTGAAAAATTTAAAAAATATCAATGGGGACTAGGCCTTATTTTGATAGTTGGAGTTTTAGTAGCTGGTGCTTGGTATTTAATGGTTACTAATGTTTTTGTTCCAGAGGGATTTGAAAGATCTCGTCAGAATAGTGTTTTTATAGCAAAAAATATTGTTGATCTTACTGAAGAATCATTAAATAATTTGAATGCTATTGCTGAGGCTGATAAAGAATATAAGTTTAAAATTGCTTTAATTTTAGTAAGAGAAGAGTTGGATAGAATAACAGATGCTAAAGTTAAGGCTTCTGAATTAACGCAAGAATTAACAGAAATGAGTTTAGCTGCGGCAGCAATTAAACCAACAAGGGCTAAAGATTTAGCTGTTGATGCTATTACTCATGAATTAAATTTAATAGCAGAACTTTTGATTTATAATGACTCTCTTCATGCCCTTCTTCAGACATTAGAATATAAATTCTCTGGAGATATTAGATATGATTCTGATGACGTTCAAAAACTAGTTACAAACATTAATCAACGAACTAGAGAAGTTAATAAATTAAACGAACTTTTCAAAGAAAAAATGGCTGAATTTGATAAAATAGTAGAAAAATAAAATTTAGATAAAAAGAAGCCCCGTACATTGTACGGGGCTTTTACGTCAAAGGCTACATGGGCAGGAAGGGATTCGAACCCTTATGATCTTGCGATCGGCGGATTTTAAGTCCGCTGTGTCTGCCAGTTCCACCACCAGCCCCATGATTTAACGAAACTTTTCAGCTTCGCCTCGCTTCCGGCGGATCCGCGGGGTATTCCGCAGATTCTTCGGAAGAAGATCCAGAGGATCCATGCACCCTTCTTGGCGTGCGTGCAGACTTCCGGTCCAAAGACCTTGGTCGCTTTTGCTCCCGAAGCTGTCTTTTGCCATCTTGTCGTCGAGTAGTTCCGGAAAGTCCTCATCGGACACGAACTGCCCGAAGTTGTTTTGCATTCGCAGCATGTAATCCCTCCATTGCTCTTTTCAGAGCTATTTAGATTACTTCTAAATTGGCCCGATTAGTAGCTATTCGCTATGATCGGGTGGTTTGACACTGGGGTTTATTCTCTTAAGGCCAGTTCATAGTTCCTTTTAGACTTCTTGTACGGCTAAATCGACCCGAGCTACTGTTCGTAGCTCGGGTGTTCGGGGGGAGATAATTCTCCCCCAAGTCCTAAGGCCAGGTCATTGGCCCTCCTTGAACCAAGGCTCCTGTCACCCCGCCCCTTCTACCCTTTAATAACTTACTTAGGTAGTACTTATGGGACGGGGCTAGTTGGCGTCTTTTCCATGAGTCCCCCTTGCGGCGCTTAGTCGTCGTAATTTCGGCGACCACTGCGAGCAGGAGGTAACTGACACCAAAGTCTTTAACGTATATTTATACCAAAAATCTATTGCTAATACTACACTATATATTGCAATTTGTCAAGACCTATGTTATTTTAAGTGTCGGAGCGCTGAGAATCGAACTCAGGCTATATGCTCCCAAAGCATATGTACTACCATTATACTACGCTCCGATTATAATGTGTGTACTTGCAATATTACGACAAAAAATTTAAATTGTAAACAGAGCTTATTCACTAAATAAGGTCTAATTGCCCCCGTAGCTCAATGGATAGAGCAGTACCCTTCTAAGGTATTGATGTGGGTTCGATTCCTGCCGGGGGTACTATTTATAAATCAGTCAGATGTAGAGTTTTTTTATTTATATTTTATATATTGAAAGGTAATAAAAAAATGTGATATGATTTAGTCCATGCCTCGGTAGCCCTGCCTGCCGGCAGGCAGGTCAGTGGTCCACTGATCTCGTCAAAGCGCTGGAGTAGGGAATTAATATTTTATCTTAACTAGTAATAAAATAATGCCTCGGTAGCCCTGCCTGCCGGCAGGCAGGTCAGTGGTCCACTGATCTCGTCAAAGCGCTGGAGTAGGGAATTAATATTTTATCTTAACTAGTAATAAAATAATGCCTCGGTAGCTCAGTGGTAGAGCAGACGCCTGAAGAGCGTCGTGTCGGGTGTTCGATTCACCCCCGAGGCACAATGTATTATGTTTATATTCTCCAAAGCGAGGATAAAAAATTTTATAAGGGCGTAACTAATAATTTAGATAGGAGATTGAAAGAACATAGATTAAAAAGAACAAAATCTACATCTTATTTAAATAATTTAAAAATAGTTTATAAAGAAGAATATAATAACTTTCCTGAAGCAAGAAAAAGAGAATTATATTTTAAATCTGCTGCAGGTAGGAGATTTTTAAAAAAGTTAATTAGTGGTTAGTCTGGTGTTCCCCGCCCGAACGTACTGTTCGGTACGGGCGGGGATTCACCCCCGAGGCACAATTTAAATAAATAACTCAATTCATTGAGTTATTTATTTTTGTTGACTTAGAAACTTATTAAATATACTCTAAATATAGATCTTTTATAGATGGAAAAAGATAAGATGGCTGATGAAGAAAAGTTTGAAGACTTAGTAAATCCTGAAGAGCCTAAAAAGTCAAAGGATGAATATTTGAAACTAGGTGAAGAGTTTTTAGACCTTGGTTATCAGTTTATTAATCCTTGGTACGCTTACTTAAGATCATTAAAGACTCAGTCTTGGATTAAGACGATAGTTCTTTGTTTATTTCTTTTTGAAATTGGATTTTTATTTTGGGGAGGATTTACAATAACTTCAGGACCTAGTGCTTCAATTAATTCTAGTAAGAATATCAGCATGAATTATGTAACTAGATCTAGTTCTCTTAATAAGATTGCTGTTGTTACCATTAAGGGTGTGATTACGGGAGATACAGCCGAAAGAATAAAAAATAGTGTTGCAGTAATAAATAAAGATTCTAGTATTAAAGCAGTTATTCTTGATATTGATAGTCCCGGCGGAAGCTCTCATGCATCAATCGCAATTCATGATGAATTAATGAAGATTAAGTCTTCTAGTAAGCCTATTGTTGCTTATTTTAATGGTTTAGCGGCTTCTGCTGCATATCATGCTGGAAGTACGTCAGATAAAATAATTATTTCACTTGGAACTTTTACTGGTAGTATTGGTGTAATTATGTCGACCATTGACTACTCTAAAACCGCTGAAAAGGTTGGTGTTAAATTTAATGTTTTTAAGTCTGGTGCTAAGAAAGATATTTTTTCTCCTTATCGTCCTGTGACTGAAGATGAAAGAAAGATTATAGGAGAATTAATTAACGAATCTTATGACGATTTTGTAGATGATGTTGCTGCTGGAAGAAAGTTAAAAAAAGCTAAGGTTTATAAATTGGCTGATGGTAGAATTTATAGCGCAAAGCAGGCTATTAAAAATGGTCTTGCTGATGAGATTGGTTATTTCGAAGACGCAGTAGAGACTGCTAAAAAATTGGCCAACCTTAAAGACGCTTCTTTAGTTAGGGTTGAAAGAAGGGTTGCTCCAATAGATAAATTTCTTCATAAAGTAAGTAAAATAACGCCACTTTCTAAATTAGATATTCCTATTCACCTTCGTGAACCGGGGATGTATTATCTTTGGATCATTGATTAAAAATAATAGCGGCATTTTGATGCCGCTTTTTTATTATTTTTCCAAGAACGAAGTGATTGGTAATAATAAATCTCGCCAAGGCAGAGCCTCTTTTATGAGTACTTGACAAGTTATTAAAATATGCTATAATTAAAAACACTGAAGTTGAAGTAGTTCTTTGTACCCCTGAAAAGGGAAATAAATAGCTCAGTAATGAGCAACGGAGGAAGTTATCATGACCATGATCGATACGATCGCGTATTACGTTCAGTATTACTGGAACGAGTTGTTGATCCTCTTCGGGTTCCGTCTGTCGGAAGCGGAGAAGGAACAGAAGCGCCTGTCGTTCCGTCAGAAGTACCAGCTGAAGCTGGTCGCGAAGATGGGAAAGAAGATCTCCCTGCGCATTCTCGGACAGAAGCTCGAGATTCCGTACCCCCGCTCAGTGGTCGGCAAGCTCGAGACACGGCGCGTCATCAACTCGATCGGTTTCAACTACAAGTTGCTGCCGAATCCGGCTCACGTCGTCATTCTCGGATAAGATCTGAGGATGAACCCCTCCAGTCTCAGTCCCCGGTGGATTTCTCCACCGGGGACTGGGGCCTCACATTCTCACTTCGGTGAGAATTTTTTATTATCTTTAAGATTGAAATAAAATAATCTAAGTGTTAGATTATATGTAATTTATGGTGCCTATAGTTTAGAGGTAAAACTCCGCTCTGTGGCAGCGGTATCGAGGGTTCGATTCCCTCTAGGCACCCCAAAAATAAACGGCTCAATCCATTGAGCCGTTTATTTATTTAGGGCTCTAAAAATCGAACCCGTAGGATTTGATTTTTACCCGTCCTCTGGCGGGCTCGTTAGGCACCCACCGTAGACGAAACCTTAAATACCCTTTATTGATAGGGTATTTTTAGTTCTAACCTTTTTATTTGTGATAATATAAGGATATGAATCAAGAAATAGAAAATTATATAAAACAAGCTAAAGCATCAGGACAAACTAATGAACAGATTAAAAATCTTTATTACAGAGTGGGTGGAGACAAGAAGATGTTGATAGGTTATCGATTAGTAATTTAGAGGTTAAATCTACTTCAAAAAATTTAAATATTAAAAAATATTTGAAAATCGGATTAATAATTGTTGTTTTATTGTCTATGTCCGGAGTAGGGATTATTTATCTTCTTAATAAGAAAATAGATAATAAAAAATTAGAAGATATAAAATTTATCCAAAATAAGCTTGAGGAATATGTGACTAAATCCGGTTTTTATCCTGGTGTAACGCCAATATATTATGAAGAGTATAAAAAGGTAACTATGGATTTATATGATAATTCTATTGAATTACAAAAAACAGCGAGCAGAGCAGAATATGAATTATTTGTAGATAGTTTATTATCGGCACCTCCCGAACAAATACTTTCTATGAATTTGTTTGATTCTGAGATTATTACAAATGATTTACCAGTAGACCCAAAAACAAAAAATAGTTATACATATCTTTTTTCTTTACAAGATAATAATTATTTAGTAGATACTTACTTATTGTCGACAACTCTAAGTTCTTACAATAAAGCATTAGATAATGATTTAGACGGTTATTTCGAAAGTTTTAATTGTGATGATCCTGTTTATTGTGTTAAGAATACGAATTCTTTAGTAAGTATGATAGGAAGAGATCAGGAAAGATTGAATAGTATCTATTATTTAAATAATGCAATCCAATTTTATTTAATAACAGCGACTAATCCTAGTATTTGTGGTGGAAAAAATTTTTTATATTCATCTGCCGATCTTAATACTAATATTGATGGGTCTGGTTGGTTACCTATTAGATTTAATACATTATCTACTGGCATATCATTCGATGAATTACCAGTAGATCCATTGAATGATTCTGAGTCTGGCTTTGTCTATACTTATAGATGTGATCCTTCTAATGGTCATTATGAATTAAATGCAAAGTTTGAAACTTCTCATTTTAATGAATACCTTGAAAATGATGAAGGAAATAGTCCAGATTTGTACGAAGTTGGAAACACGCGATTAAATGACTTGCTCCCATTTGATCCTGTTACTCAGGCGATTTCAGTAGAAGATGATAAATATATTGAAATAACTAATATTGCAGAAGGAGATCAATTACACAAAGGGAGCCCCTTCGAAATTAAATGGAAAAATAATAGGGACAATAGTAATAAAATAGTTAGTATTAATCTAATAGGTCCTTCTGGTAATAAATTTGGCTATATAGATCCGTTTACCCCTTCAGCTGTTGGAGCTCCAAGCCCAATGGCCAATGATGGGTCTATTGTGTGGATGGTTGGGTCTTATGTGGGAATCGGGGATCCTTTCTCATCTACCGTCCCCATTGATGATGGGTATAGGTTAGAGATAGGCTTATTAGATGAAGAGATGTACGAACTGATTGTTAGTTATCAAACCTCATCTTTTTCAATAATTTATTAATTTATAAATCTTTATTTTTAATATTTTCCTTATTACTACCTCCTTTTAAGTAGTTCAATTCAACTATGAATATTAGTTCTAACTTCATCCACGACGCCACTCAAATATAAAAGACTACAAATAATTTATCGCTTAGTTAATTCAAGATAATATATGGAAATAATTTTTATTTTAGATTAATATTTGACTTTATTTATAATTTAATTTAATATACTCACCAGTAGTTAACGTTCGTTGAAAAGGAGGATCGAAGTATGGTGAGATTGATTGTAGTGGCTTTTATTATGGGATTGAGTCCTTCAATCTATTCTCATGAATCGGTTTTTCTTAAAGAAAATCATGATCATGGCATGATTAATTTCAGAAATGGGTTCTCTAACAGAGAAAATCAAAGTAAGGATTATGCAAATATGGATTTAGAATTATTGTCTTTACCTGATCCATACAAGATTAAGGGTCGTGCTGGACTTGGTTTCAGAAAGAGAATTTATAATGATAATTCTTATTTTGCACCATTTTGTTTACTCACATGCGTTGGCTTTCCGATGTTTGGTGTGTGTGGTGGCTATGGTCCTATATTTAAATCCGATCCAGTATCTAAATTAGCATTTCATGGTGAATTATCAGCTGGCCTAGGAATTCCTGTTTCTAGATATAATTTTATTACTTTTGATGTGAAGTGGGAAACAAAAAATTTTGAAAATTCATCTCTTTTCCCTATGTTAGGATTTCGACATACTTTTAAATAAACCACTTTTTCTTAAAAATAAAAACGGCATAAATGCCGTTTTTTTATAAATTATACAGAAAATTATTTTACTTCCATATCTAGCGAATCTATTTTAAAACAACTTAAAATAGGGCACAGGTCTCTTAGACATCTATCTTAGAAAGACTATAGTTAATTTTGTGGTTTTTTATTGACCAAACTAATTCTTTCTATTACTATCTAATTAGAACTTTGCATATTTAAGGGTGTGATAGTGTATCTCACTTATCTTGAAGAAGCAAAAAGAGTATTTGGACAACATATTTTAAGAGGATTGTTAAATTTTGAAAGAGGTGATTCTACTAAATGGGATATTGTGTATCATCAACTTATGATGATGTCTTTAGAAGAGCGTAGAGAATGGTTAAATAATTTACAGACTCAAGGGTTATTAATTATTAATGACTATAATAGTGTAATCTTTTTGCAACTTACTGATTCTGGTAGAGTTTACGCCGAGAGCTAATTATATGGATTACGATTTGACTTTATTTATAATTTAATTTATTTTCTAAATAGCTCTTAAATCGGAGGTGGTCAGTGAAACTAAAAAAATATATTACCTTAAAAGAATTGGAGAAAATGAATGCTAACGAAGATGAGTTAGGTTTATTTTTAGATAGATTCGGCAAAAAAGCGCTTTTATCTGAATTAGTTAAATTCTTGCATGATACAGATAATGATAAGTGGGAATCTTGGCTTTTAGCCGAAAACCCGAATCTTACAAAATCTTTAATGCGTGCAGGAGCTAATATTAATGTAACAAAAGATAGACCGCTTAGATTGGTAGCTACTTATGGAGATATTGGGATGGTAAAAATTTTATTAGAATTAGGTGCTAACCTTGATATGGGTAATAATACTGCCCTGCGCCATGCAGAAAGTATGGGTCATTTCGAACTCGCTAAATTTCTTAAAAAGAGAATGAATAAAAAGAAATAAAATTTAATACCGCCGAGGCGAAAGCTGAAGCGGTTTTTTTATTTGTTACAATTAATGTATGAGACTAGGAATACAAACATTAAACTGGACTTTACTAATAATAGTTTTAGCTTTAGCGCTTCATTCTATTATTTTGTGGAAAATGGGCCAACCCTTTATTTGTAATTGTGGAGTTATTAAATTTTGGGAGGGAGAAGTTTTTAGTTCTGGCAATTCACAACATTTAACAGATTGGTATACCTTCTCTCATATTATTCATGGATTTTTATTTTATTTTATTCTTTGGTTTTTATTCCCTAATATGCCAGTTGGACAAAGATTATTTTTGGCTATCGGTTTAGAGATGGGTTGGGAAATTATAGAAAATACAGACTTTGTTATTAATAGATATAGAGATACAGCATTAGCTCAAGGATATATAGGAGATAGTATTATAAATTCAGTTATGGATTTATTGACGATGATAATAGGATTTATTTTTGCTTGGAGAGCGCCTATTTGGTTAACTTTATCTTCGGCGATTATAATGGAGTTATTTACTGGATATTATATTAGAGATGGTTTGTTATTAAATATTATTAATTTTATTCATCCATTAGACTCTTTGAATAACTGGCAAATAAATGGAGGATAAACTGCTATTTTATAGCAGTTTTTTTGTTATACTCATTACTATGAAAGATATATATAAATATTTAGATGATTTAAATATTTCTTATAAAAAATATGAACATGAAGCTGTTTTTACAGTTGAAGAAGCAAAAAAAGCTAGAATAGATTTTGAGGCAACAGATACTAAAAATTTATTTCTAAGAAATAAAAAGAAAACTAACTATTATTTGGTTGTTTTAGATGCTCATAAGCCCATTAAGTTTTCTAAACTACAGAAATTATTAAATGAAAATAAATTAAGCTTTGCCTCTCCAGAAGATTTAATGAAGTATTTAAGTGTTACTCCTGGGTCTGTTTCTCCTTTTACTTTAATTAATAATGAAGATAGGAATGTAAATGTAATCATAGACAATGATTTAATCAAAAATAATAAAATTGGTTTTCATCCCAATATTAATACCGCCACTTTAGTAATAAGCTCTAATGATTTTAAAAAGTTTTTAGATTCCTGTGATAATAAGGTGAGCTTTATAAATTTGTAGTGTTATAATTAAATTAAATATGGAAGAAAACAAAAAAATAGAAAATCTTGAGAAGAAAGTAAATGAATTAAAAAAAGAACTAGACTTGAAGCAAGATAGAATTCCTCCAAGAAGAAGATATATTCTATTAATAATTATTGGAATTATAATAATCAGTTTTTATATTTATTACTTTTCATATATAAGTAGTTTTTATAAATAATATTTATGACTAATTAATATTATTAGAGATTCGTCGTAAGTATTGCTACAAATAGATTGATAAAATAAAAAAATCATAAATTATAAGATAATATTGTTCTGTTCAAGTAATTAATTAAATTAATAAAAAATAAAAGGGTCAATAAATTGACCCTTTTATTTTTAATATTTTACATTTCCAGTAAAAGAAGAGAGAACATTATTCCAATACCAATAATCACGATAATAAGTTGTTGTAATGATTTTTTAGCATTATTAACTTTATGCAGTTCAGGAACTAAATCAGAACCAGCTATATATAAGAATCCTCCAGCTGCAAAAGCAGTCATAGCAGGAACAGCGCTCTCAATAGAGTTAAACATAAAAACAAATAAAACTCCCAATAATGAAGTTAAAGCAGAAATAAAATTAACAAATAAAGCTTTATTTCTAGAATATCCAGAATGGATTAATAATCCAAAGTCGCTTATTTCTTGAGGAATTTCATGTAAAATAATGGCTATTGTAGTAGCAATACCAACTTCAATACTTAAAAAATAACTAGAACCAACAATTATTCCATCTAAAAAATTATGGACTCCATCAGAAATCAAAACCATTCTTCCAAGGGGCTTAATATGATGGTGATGAATTTTAGTTTCTTTTTCGTATTCGTTATAACTTACATACTCCTCCTCATCTTCGGCAGAATGGCCATGTTGCCATCTTAAAACTTTTTCTAATATAAAAAAGCTAATAATCCCAGATATTATAAAAAAGGAAGCTATTGCAGAATTTTCTATATATTCAAAAGCCTCTGGTATTAAATGAATTATAGCATCACCAAATAAGGCTCCTACAGCTAAGCTAACTAAAAAAGATACACTTTTCTTCAAAAAATTTTTATTAATAGATAGAGTAAATAGCCCCACTAAAGAAATAAGGCTCACTCCAGTAATGCTTAAAAGCGAATAAATTAAAGGTGTCATATTTATAATTATTGTAGCAAAAATAATGCTATTGTCATATATAAATATTTTTTGCTAAGCTAAGACTAGCATTTTAAAAGAGGGCTAATATGGAAGGAAAAGAAGACCTGCCTGAGAAGCTTTGGAAAGAAATAGAAAAAAATCAAAAAACAAAACTTTCTTATATTTTAAAAAGAATTTATCAAATAAAAATTTCTCCAAGATTTGGTTTTATAGCAAGAATATTTTTTAATCGATGTGATAAATGTGGCGGTTTGTTAGTTTATTACTATAAAAGAAATAATAAAAAAGTAAAAATATGTGACCGATGTTATAAAATAGATCCAGCTAGGCTTATTTATGAATCTGAATATCAACCAGGACATTATAATAAGAAAGTTTACGCATCTTATTTTAGCGAATGGTTTGTTGCCATCTTTGTTCTTTTAGTAATAGTCTCCTTAACTTGGGCGCATAACACTAGTAAAGAGGGTACTAAGCAATATCGTAAAAATAGAATAAAATTAGAACAGCCATATCAATTTCCCAGTCGTCCCCCGAGACACACAAAATAAGAGACCGATAAGCCGGTCTCTTTTTATAATCCTAATAATTTTTCCCACCAAGATTTCTTTTTAAATCCTAGGGGCTTACTATCCGCGGTTTCTTTATTTTTATTCATCATTAATTGTATTCTTTCTAATTCTTCTTTTACTATTGGAGTATCATATTCCCCGCTATGAGCGGTTGTGCCTTTATAAATTGGTTTTTTAGCATCCATATGAATACTTAATATTTGCTTACCGTTTTTCTTTTCTAGATAAACATGAAATCGCGGATAAAATCGTCCAGCGTGGATACTGCGAGCAAAACTATTTTCTCCGTTATGAGGATTGGTTATTTCTATGTAGCCACATTTTTTAATAAGGTTTTCTGGAGAGATATCAAGTTTTTCTATTATTATTTGCATGTTATCATAATACTATGATTGGAGAAATTTTGCTTATTATTTTTGCTTTCGCCCTAGTCATAACCGGTGCGACAGGAATAATTTTGCCATTTTTACCGGGGGTCCCAATTTCTTGGTTAGGGATGCTTTTATTTGGTTATGCTACTGATTTTAATATAGTTACGGGAAAAATTTTAATAATATTTTTTATATTTACTATTTTCACGATGCTTTTAGATGGATTAGCTCCTTTGATAGGCGCCAAAAAATACAAGACATCCTCTTATGGTTTGATGGGAGCAATTATAGGATTATTTTTAGGGTTAGCGGTGGCTGGTCCAGTTGGTGTAATCCTTGGTCCGTTTTTAGGGGTATTTATTGCTGAGGTATTAACTGGTAAAATGGAAAATGAGGCTATGGAATCAGCTAAGGGAACTATTATTGGCGCATTAGTGGGGAGTGCCATTAAGCTAGCCGTAGTTTCCTTTATATTCGGTTATATGATTTTCGCCTTAATTAATAATATGTAATATGAAAAATAATTTACGTAATTTAAAAAGAATTCCTGAAGAAGCTTGGCTAGGTGGCGTATGCGCTGGCTTAGCTTACAATTTTAAATTTCCTCTTTGGTTAATGAGACTAGGATGGATGTTTATTTTCTTTATAACGATGATTTGGCCAACCTTTATTTTATATTTATTACTTTGGATTTTTATGCCGTCGATGGATAAAACTCCAGAAGATTTTAATAAAGCCGTAAATTAAAAATATGGAAAATCCATTTCAAAAACGAGTACCGGGAAAATTTAGTAGTAAAAATAGAGCAGTTAAAAATTTCACTGTTAAACTTAATAAACACAGAACGACATGGGAAAAGGTAGCTGATTTTTTGACTTCTATTTTTGGTAGTCTTCCTTTTGTTATTTTACATTTTATCTGGTTTTCAATTTGGTTAGTTTGGAATAATGGCTTATTTGGCTTAATACCTTTTGATCCATACCCCTTTGGATTACTAACTACTTTAGTTTCTTTAGAGGCCATCTTTCTTGCTATATTTGTCTTAGTAAGTCAGAATCGTTCTTCTAAGGTAGATCAAATGCGTTCTGAAGTAGATTTACAAGTAGATCTTGCGACTGAAGAAGAAATAATTAAAATTCTTTATATTCTAAAAATTTTAGCGGAAAAAAACGGAATTGATTTAAGCGATGATAATCAACTCAAAAAAATGCTTGAACCGATTAACGAATGGGAAGTTGAAAAGCAGTTAGAAAAACAATTAGTTTCTAAGTCAAATAAATAGAGTAAAAAGTAATAAATCTAATGAATTTAATAAAAAGCTGTGCTTAGATACTAACCACAGCTTTTTATTGTTTTAATAATAAAGAATATGATAAAAAAAATATTCGATAAAAAAATAGTAGTTATTGGGGGTGGAACCGGGGTTTATACTATATTATCTAGTCTTAAGCCTAATTTTAACGATTTGACGGCTATTGTAACTATGGCTGATGATGGTGGCTCTACTGGAGTTTTACGTGAAGAGTTCGGCATTCTTCCTCCTGGCGATGTGCGCAGAGCTTTAATCGCTCTTTCTTCTTCTAATAATAAGATGTTATCTAATTTATTTTCTTATAGATTCCAAGAAGGCGTTGGATTAACGGGGCATAATTTTGGAAATTTATTAATTACTGCTTTGCATCGCATTACAGACGATTTTGAATCTGCTATAAATGAAGCTGGTAAAATATTACAAATTAAAGGAAAGGTTATTCCTGTTACCCTAGATAACTCTAGATTAATGGCTGAATTAGAAAACGGACAAATAATTGAAGGGGAAACAAACATTGATATTCCAAGACACGATGGTCATCTTAAAATAAAAAGAACTTGGCTTAGTCCATCTGTAAAAATAAATAATAATGCAAAAAAGGCTATACTTAATGCAGATTTAATTATTATCGGGCCCGGAGATTTATATACTAGTATCATCCCTAATCTTTTAGTAGGTGGTGTAAAGGAAGCTTTGCAAAAAACAAGGGCTAAAAAAGTTTATTTTACTAATTTAATGACTAAATTTGGTGAAACTAATGACTTTAAGGCATCCGACTTTATAAGTGTTATTATAGATTACTTTGGCTCAAATATGTTAGATTATGCGATAATAAATGGATCAAGACCAAGCCCTAAAAGACTTGCTTCATATATAAAAGAAAAAGCATATTTCGTAGAGGCAGATTTAATAAATATAAATAATAAATTTAAAATAACTCCTATTAAGACAGATTTATTACGTTCAAGAGGGTACATTCGTCATGACTCTGATAAAATAAATAAAGTAATTAAAATGATAATTTAATGGATAAAAAATTACATAACTTAATAAAAAGAGAAATCAAAAGACAGAACGATTCAATTAATTTAATTGCGTCAGAAAATTATATCTCTAACGAAATGTTGGATGTTTTAGGATCTCCTTTAACTAATAAATATTCAGAAGGATATCCAGGTAAAAGATATTATCCAGGAAATAAATTTTATGATGAGATAGAGAATTTGGCTAAAACTAGAGGCCTTAAGTCTTTTAAACTTTCCTCAAATAAATGGGCTATCAACGTTCAGCCTTATTCTGGGTCTCCTGCTAATTTCGCAATTTATTCTGCGTTAATGAAGCCGGGTGATACTTTAATGGGGCTAAATCTATCTTCTGGCGGGCATTTAACTCATGGGCATAAAGTTAATTTTTCAGGAAAAATTTATAAAGCTATTCAATACGGAACAGATAAAAATGGTTATATTAATTATAAAGAAATAGAAAAATTAGCTAAAAAATATAAGCCAAAAGTTATTGTTTCAGGAATCACCGCTTATCCAAGAAAGGTAAATTTTAAAAAATTTAAAAAAATAGCTAAATCAATTGGGGCTTATCATGTCGCAGATATATCTCATATAGCTGGTTTAGTTGTAGCTGGATTACACGAGTCACCATTTAATTATTGTGATGTAGTAATGATGACCACTCATAAAACCCTTAGAGGCCCCAGGGGCGCTATTATTTTTTCAAAAAAAGAATTGTCTAAAGAAATAGATAAAGCTGTTTTTCCGGGTACTCAAGGTGGACCACACAATAATACGACTGCCGCCAAAGCTTTAATGTTTTTTGATATCCATAAATCAAGTTTTAAAAGCTATCAAAAACAGGTAGTTAAAAATTCTAAAGCTTTAGCTAAAAGACTTATTAAATTTGGTTTTAACATTGTTACTGGCGGAACAGATAATCATTTAATGTTAGTTGATTTAAAAAATATTAAAATAGGAGGACTAGAAGCAGAAGAAATATTAGAAAAAAATAATATCATAGCTAATAGAAATTCTATTCCTGGAGATAAGTCTCCGTTCAAACCATCTGGACTAAGAATCGGCACACCTGCTATCACTACTAGGGGGATGAAAGAAAAAGATATGGATAGAATAGCTAAATTGATTTATGAGAGTTTGGTTATAAAAAGAAATATTAAGAAAGACATCGAAAAACTAACTAAAAAGTTTCCACTCACTTATGATAATAGATGGTAGGGCGATAGCTAATAAAATAGTTAATCAATTAAAAAAAGAAACCAAGCCAACTAAAAAGTTAGTAGCTATTTTAGTTGGAGATAATCCTTCTTCGATTAGTTTTTTAAAGCAAAAACAAAAATTAGCCAATGAATTAGGAATAGAATTTGAGTTAATAAAATTTACTGAAATTAATGAAGAGGATTTAATAATAGAAATAGAAAAAATAAATAAAGATGATTCAATCGGAGGAGTAATAATTCAATTACCCCTACCAAGTGAACTAAATAAAAATAATATTTTATTAAGGTTAAGCCCCCAAAAAGATGTTGATGCCCTAACTAATCAGGCATTAGTAATGCCTTTGTCTGTAGAAGTAGTTAAAGATATTTTAAAAGAGCAAAATTATTCTTTAGAAGATAAAATTATTGCTGTAATCGGACAGGGAGAGTTAATTGGTAAGCCGATAACTAATTGGTTAGAAAAAAATTATAAAAAGCCAATAATAGTAGATATCGGAGATGATATTAATAAAATTAAAAGAGCAGATTTAGTTATTTCTGGAGTTGGAAAGTCGGGATTAATCGATAGATCTAATTTAAAAGAGGGGGCTAATGTAATTGATTTTGGTTTTAGTTTAGAAAATGGAAAAATAAGTGGCGATTTAGCTTATGAAGGTTTAACTGGGTGGTATACAGTAACACCAGGAGGAACCGGCCCAATACTAGTAGCAGAAATATTTAAAAATTTTTATAAACTATCTAATAAATAAAAAACTCCTGATTTTCAGGAGCTATATAATTTATAGGGGATAAATTTATATGAGATAAGTTTCCCATTTTTATTCTTATTCGATAATTCAGGATAAAGATCATCAACTATATTCTGGACTCTGATTAAATTTGTGCTGGCAACTATTCGTCCATCTTGCTTTACTATTTCCGGATCACCCGTTTTTTCTTTCGAGCGAATAATAGCTATCCATTTGCCAGTTAATTCTTCAAGCTCATCTCTTTCGAGGCCGAGGTCTTCTGGGTTAATACCTGTTTTCATTTTTATCTCCATTTGAAAAACTAGTCATAAGATAAAACATAAATTGAATTTTTACAAGTAATTAAAAATCCCCGACATCGTCGGGGATTTTATTATTTGATTGATTCTACGGTTTTCTTTTTGATTTCGTTAAGTATTTTTTTATCTTCTTTTAAATATTCTTTTACTTTATCAAATCCTACCCCCAGTTTTATACCATCCATTGAATAAGTCGCACCAGTTTTAACAACAACTCCATGTTTCAAAGCAGCATTTAAAATATCTCCTTCATAAGAAATTCCTTCACCAAACATAATATCGAATTCTGCAATTAAGAATGGAGGGGCTACCTTATTTTTAGCTACTTTAGCCTTAACTCTATTACCAACAATCGCATCTCCTTTTTTAACTTGAGCAATTCTTCTGACATCAATTCTTACAGATGAATAAAATTTCAATGCCCTTCCGCCAGGAGTTGTTTCTGGATTACCGAACATAACACCAATCTTCATTCTTAATTGATTAATAAAGATAATCATTGTTCCTGACTTGGCTGCTAGGGCTGTGAGTTTACGGAGGGCCTGAGACATCATTCTGGCTTGTAAGCCAATGAATTGAGCCCCCATTTCACCCTCTATTTCCGCTCTTGGTGTTAGGGCGGCAACAGAGTCGACAACCACCACATCAATAATTCCTGATTTAACCAAGCTTTCTAGTATATTAAGAGCCTCTTCTCCACTATCTGGTTGAGAGATTAAAAGATCTTTTATTTTTACTCCTAGTTTAGCAGCATAATCTGGGTCCATAGCATGTTCTGCGTCAATAAAGGCTGCTTTACCTCCTTTTTTTTGGGCTTGGGCTACTACATTAAGAGCTAAGGTAGTTTTACCAGATGATTCTGGGCCATAAATTTCTATGATTCTTCCTTTTGGAAGCCCCCCAACTCCTAGAGCTATATCTAAAGAAAAAGATCCAGTAGGAATGACATCTACAGATACTTTTTTAGCATCCCCCAATTTCATAATTGAACCTTCTCCAAATTTATCTTGGAGGGTTGATAGTAAATTATCAAGACTTTTATCTTCGTTTGTTGATTGAGCTGTTTTTATTTTCTTTGCTTTTGTCATATTTATAAATTATTTAATAATTCGTTTTGTTGATCTTCTTCTAGCAGAGGTTGATATAATATATGTTTTGTAATTATATTTTCGCGACCTAATAATTTTTGTGCTTTTATTTCTATAATATTTGATCCAGGTTCAAGAGTTATATCTTTTGAAAATGTTCCATCGTAATTAACAAATATTTCTTTTCCATTAATAGATACTTTATTTTGTTGTTTAGTTTCTCCGATTATTGTGTAATTTTCTTCATTAACTGTTATTAATTCTGTATTAGGACTTGTGATGGTTAAGTCTGTTTCACCAATCATTCTACTGAAGTTAAAGATTAAATAAATCACCAATAAGACTCCAAAAGTTATTAATAGGCGTTTATTTTTGGAAATATGTTTAATAGCGAATCTATTATCTGGTAATTTATCATAGGCGCCTGATCTTTTATGCTCTAGTTCTTTTTTATAAAGATCCCATAGTTCATCGTGATTAACTTTTAATATATTGGATATTTTTTTAATATATCCTCTAACGTATGGGGCGGGGGGTAATTTATCTACTTCAACATTTTGAATAGCCCAAATAAATCTTTCTGGTACGCCAGTTAATTCTGCTAATTTTTCGTGATTTAAATTTTTTAGATCAAGGGCCTCACCAAGAAGTTCCTTAAGGTCTTTATGTGGTTCCATGTTAGCTTAATTTTATTACACTATAGCTCTGTTGACAACCGCCTATTTTATAAAAAATAATCCGCCTTTTGGCGGATTATTTAAAATTCTTTTTCTACATTACTATTTTCTTTGTCTAAATATACCTCACGAGGCTTAGCGCCTTCTCCTGGGCCTATTACGCCCCTGTCTTCCATAATATCTAGTAGTCTAGCAGCTCTTGCATAGCCAATAGATAGGCGTCTTTGGAGTAGTGAAGCAGAAGCCTTTTGAGCATTTCTTACTACATTAACAGCTTCTTCATATAAATCATCGTCATCTTCTTTAGAATATTTAGTGAAATCAATTCCTTCTTTTATTTCTATTCTATTTGGTTCTTTGGGCCCGAAATCTACCTTTTCTCCTTCTTCATTTTCTTTAGATGGTTTATTGTTATCTCTAATAAATTTAGCTACTTTATGAATTTCTTCTTCGCTGATAAATGCTCCTTGGATACGCTTTGGCTTTGAAAGTGAAGAGTTAATAAATAACATATCACCGCCACCAAGAAGTTTTTCTGCTCCGGCAGTATCTAAAATAGTTCTAGAATCTACTTGGCTAGCTACTTGAAGAGCCACGCGAGCAGTAATATTAGCCTTGATTAAGCCAGTAATAACTTCTACAGAAGGCCTTTGAGTAGAAAGAATTAAGTGAATACCAGTTGCACGAGCCATTTGAGCGAGTCTTACGATAGAGCTTTCAATATCTCTTCCATAGGCCGCCATAAGATCAGCTAATTCATCTACTAAAATTAGTATATAAGGCATTTGTTCATCTCGATTATTTTTATTATAGCTTTCAATGTCGCGAGCACCAGCTTGTTGAAGTCTTTCATAACGATTTTCCATTTCATCAATAGCCCAGCGAAATACACCAAGGGCTTTTTTACCATCCGTTATAACTGGGGCGATAAGGTGGGGTATGCCATTATAAATTGTTAATTCAACTCTTTTTGGATCAATCATTACCATTCTTAATGTTTCTGGTGAGTTTTTATATAAAAGTGAAGTTACTATTGTGTGAATGGAAACTGATTTACCTGATCCAGTAGAACCAGCAACGAGCATATGGGGCATTTTTTTAATGTCAGCAATAATTGGTTCACCGCTTACATCTCTACCTAGTATAAATGCTAACTTCCCTGATCCAGTAAATTCTGGATAAGCCATTAAACTTCCTAAGCGAACAATAGCCGCTGATTTATTAGGAACTTCTATACCTACTAATGATTTTCCTGGGATAGGAGCTTCAATACGAATCGGGTGAGCAGCAAGGGCTAGAGCTAAATCTTGGTTTAGAGCTAGTATTCTAGAAAGTTTAATACCCTCTGCTGGTTTAAGAGTATAGCGAGTAACTTTAGGACCAATGGTTATTTCTCCCATTTCTACGGGGATACCGAAACTGTCTAAAGTTCTTTTGATAATATTTGCATTTGCTCTAAGGTCTCCGGAGGTTGGTTTTTCTATTGTTGATTTAAGAAGTGATACGGGCGGAGCAGTGTAGTCTTTTATTGCTTCTGATGATTTAGCAGTATGAGGGGTGAAAAACGCTTTAGGACTTTCTACTTTTAAATCATCTTCTTTTATTTCTTTTACTTCCTCATCCTTATCTTGTTCTTTTACTTCTTCATATTTTTTATTTTTCTTAGATCTTTCTTCTTCTTTTTCTGGAGTTGATGGGAAGGCTTCTGGATTTTTAATAATTATTTTTGGGACTTCTTCTTCGTCTTTACTTAATCTTAAGCGTAGCCTTAGTGGTAGGTTGATGGTTAATAGTAATGCAATAACTAAAACAGTAATGGCGATTACTATACCAGCAACATATCCAAATGGTTGTTCAATAGAGCCAAACCATCTACCAACTAATCCTCCTTTGTCTGGGTAGACGATATCTATTAACCCTAGTCCAGCTATTACCATTAAGCTGGCCCCTAAGAATGTCATAGTAAACCCTTTTTCTTTTTGCTCTCTTCCAGAAAGAAATACTCCAGAAATTATTAAAAATACTGCTGGAAATAAATAATAACCAAAACCAAATAATTTAGTTAGTATTTCATATATAAATTCTCCAGCTGGGCCAGCATTATGGAAGCTAGCTAAAATTAAAATAGCCGAAAATCCAATAAAAATAATAGCCAGAATACTTTTCTCTGTCTCTGGATGGATTAAAGACCTTAATTCATTAAATTCTTGTAGTAAAGATTTCTTTACTGAAGTCTTTACCTTTTTCTTTCTTCTCATATTTGTATAATTTATTTTAACAGATTTACTTTTATATAAGTAGTGGATATTTATTAAATAAAAAACCCACACGAATATGTGGGTTAGTAGATTTCTTTTAGTCTTTCGTTAATTACTTTATTAACTAATTTATGAGTCTCAGTAGAAAATCTTTTATTTTTGAATGGAGATAATAATTTTTCAAAATGTTTTTTAGTTATTTTTTTATCATTATAATAACATCGTAAAAACATATTATAATAATTGTCATTTGTAAAGATATTTTCTATTTTTAGAGAATTTTTATTTGCAAGCTCTTCAGCTCTTCGTAAAATAATAAATAATTCTGGGGCGTCACTAAACGGAATGAATATGTTTTTAACGTATTGAAACCAGTTAGCAATGTGTTTTTTAATTTCCTTTTCTTTATCAGGATCCTTGTTTAATTGGTCTGCCATTCCTAATCTGTTGCGGTATAAAACTATAATTATCCTTATTTCTCTTTTGAGATGGCGGATAACATTTTCTTTAGGCATAGATTCCACCCCTAATAGATATTCTTTTAGATAGGGTGCGAATCTTCTTATTAATTGCATTACAAAAGCATCATCTATTTCTTCATTATCTATTCCAGCCATTTCATGTATTAATTTTTTAGCCCTAATAAATTCTCTAGTATTTCTAAATAAATAAAGTTTTATTTTTCTTAACAAGATGTCTTCACTAGCCATTTTCACCTTATTTAATTTTCAAAGAATGTATTAAATCTAAAACATTTTAAGCCCTGAGGCAATAAGAGTATAATTATAATTGATGAATAAAAATATTTTTAAAGCTTATGATGTGCGCGGCAAATATCCTAGTGAGTTAAATGAGAATGTTGTTTTTGAAATTGGAAGTAAATTATCTAAAAAATTTAATAAAAAAATATTAGTCGGTCATGATACGCGTAATAGCTCCATCCCTTTAACTAATTCATTGATTAAATCTCTTAAAAAAAATAATCATAAGTTAAATATTATTCGCGGGGGAGTAATGAGTACTCCAATGTTCTATTTTTTAGTTAATAAATTAAAAACAAATGGAGGAATAATGATTACTGCTTCACATAATCCAAAAGAATATAATGGTTTAAAAGTTGTTAGAGAAGGGGCTAAGCCATTTTTTGGTAAAGAAATTAAAAAAATAGTTTTAGAAAAATAATTTATGAATTATACTGACGCTTACGTAAAATTTTTAAACTCTAAAGTAAAAGCTAAACATCCTGTCAAAGTTGTTTTTGATTGTTCTAATGGGGTCACTGGGGGAATAATTAAAAAATTATTTAAAGGAACTAAAATTGAGAAAATTATAATAAATGGTAAAGTTGATGGTAATTTCCCAGCTCATGGGCCTAATCCAATGTTGGCTGGAGCTTTAAATCAACTCAAAAAGTCAGTTATTAAAAATAAAGCAGATTTAGGAATAGCTTTTGACGGAGATGGCGACAGAGCCTTTTTTGTAGACGATATAGGGCGTTCAATAAGCTCAGATGAAGGTGGTTATATTCTTATGCAAGTTTTTGATCCCCCTTATATTGTTGGTGCTGTATCTAGTAAACTGCTAAAAAATAATAAAAAAACTTATATTTCTAAAATTGGGCATACTTACCAAAAAGAATTAATGCGTAAGAAAAAGGCTAATTTGGGCGCAGAACATTCTGGTCATTATTTCTTTAAAGAATTTTTCTATGCTGATTCTGGAATTTTGGCTGGAATTGAAGTAATTAATTTTGTTTTGGGTTTGGATAAAAATTTATCTGATTGGCTTGATACTATTCCTAAATATTACAGATCAGGAGAAATTAATTTTAAGGTTGATGATAAGAAAAAGATTTTAAAAAAAGTGGAGAATAAATATAGAAAGGCTAAAAAATCTAAATTGGATGGATTAACTCTAGAATTTAATTGGGGCTGGTTTAATTTACGTCCGTCTAACACAGAAAATCTTTTAAGACTCAATATGGAAGCGAAAAATAAAAAAGATTTGAACAAAAAATTAAGGGAGGTTAAAAAAATTATAAATCAATAAAATGTTAGCAGTATTATTTTCAACCATCGGTAGTTTTTTTGAAGAAGCTTCATCTTCTATTATTAAGTACGAAACAGAAAACAAAAAAGAAAGCGTCTATTCGGCTGGATTTATAAATATGCTTTTTTCTGTGATTATTCTTGGGATTATAGCTTTTGTAAGAGGAAGTTTTATTTTTAATTTTGCTTCTTTACCTACTTTTATTACAAGAATATTTTTAGAGATAGCACAAATGCAAATGACCTTTCTAGCAATTATGAAAAATGATAGAAGTACTTTTACTTTTGTTAGAAACCTTACTATCCCACTATTACTTATAGTGGATATTGCTATTGGATTTACTATTTCATCTACGCAGTGGGCTGGAATTTTGATTATTCTTAGTGTTATCGGAGTAGTTTTATATTTTCATATTATTAATTTAAAAGGTGTTGGATATTCTTTATTTACTGCCGTTAATGCTGTAGCGACTATTTCTTTATATAAATATAATATTACTAACTTTAATTCTGTTGAGGCTGAGCAGATTATTGTATTAACAATTTTAGCTTTGTATTTTTTTGGTATGGCTATTTTTTGGAGAAAAGAAAATCCATTTAATTTATTAAAGGAAAGGGTATTTTTTGCTCATGGATTTTCTCAGGGAATATCTTCGATATTTCATTCATTTGCTTTGGCTTTTGGCACACCAGGTGTAGTAATTTCGGCTAAGCGTGCTTCTGGGGTATTAATGGGCACTATCTTTGGACATAACTACTTTAGTGAAAGAAAATTTGGAACTAAATTAGTGATGGGAGTCATTATTATAATTGGCTTAGTGTTCCTAGCAATTTAAAACAGTCTCTGAGGGCTGTTTTAAAATAATGATTGTCCAAGAGAGGGTATTCTATCAGACCAGTTGAAGCTGACTTTAATCATGTGCCGACCGTGATCGGTGGGGACGGTTAGATAACCTTGTCTTTTACCCATGTCATATAAGTCTTTGGTCAACTTAACGTCTTGGAGACAATATTTTTCTAACTTTTCCATTTCCCCGGCATTATAATATTTTATTGCATCTAATCCATGACCAGTCTTTTTTTCTTTTAAATTAGTAAAAGCTAATTGATCTAGACTCACTCTGTGTCCTAGTTGTTCTTCTATGTCATCTAAAATATCTAAGCTTTCTATAGCCTGAACATTAAAGTTATAATATTTATTTAATATAGGAATATCAAATCTATTAGAGCTAAATCCAATTAACATTCCGGCGTTTTGTAGAATTGGTCCTAGTTTTTCTAATTCATTTTCAAAAAAGGATAAATATTTATCTTGGTTATAAGAATAAACTCCAACAAAAGAGATGTTTAAATCAAGTAGGTTTTTTTGGCCACCTACATCGGCGAAAGTATTTTTTGTTTCTATGTCTAAAACTAATTTATCGTGGGTCATATTTTTATACGTGGCGGTCAGCAACCTTAGAAGCGGCAAAGCTATCTGGTTTAGTTTTAGCCTCAAAGTTATTTGCTCTAACTACGCTTACTAATTCTTGAATTAATGATTTAGTTTTTCCGTTTTCTCCAACATCTACATGCACTTCAAAAGCACATTTTTCTAAACCATTTTCTTTTATTAATTTAGCTAATTCTTTACTAACATCTAAAGATAAAAGTACTTCCTGCCACATTCTGTCTCTAAGAGTATGGATATTTCCTAATTCTAGATGTCGCCAGAAGTATCTTCCTCCGTTACCAACTCTGTGCACTACAACGGCAGTGACAAAATCTGCTTTATCCTTTAGTCTCTTTTCAGAATCAGAGCCAACAATTATTTTATATTCCTTATTAGGATCTGCTTTTATAAAATCAGAAATAACCTGAATTATTTCAGGTAATCCAATTTTTATTCCAAACGAACTATTGAACTCTGGTTTAATCATTTTATTGTTGATAGATTACATTTTAAAACTTGCTATGTCAATTTAGACATATTATAAATAAAGTATGGAAAGACACTATTTTGATTATGCCGCCTCTACTCCAGTAGATAAAAGGGTGGAAAAAGCCATGAGACCTTATTGGTCTAAAACCTTTGGTAATCCTGGATCTTTACATTCTTTTGGCCAAGATGCTTCTGGGGCAGTTTTTAAGGCTAGAGAAAAAATAGCTGAATTAATAAATTGTCATTATGAAGAAATAGTTTTTACTGGTTCAGCTACTGAGGCTAATAATTTAGCTCTATGTGGTATTGTCAAAGCTGCTCGCAAAAGGGGTATTAATATGCCTAAAATCATTGTCTCTGATATAGAACATAAATCTGTTTTGGGATCATGTTGCCCGATGGAATATGAGGGGGTAGAGGTTGTTTATTTACCAGTTTTTAAGTCAGGTGTAGTTGATTTAAAAAGACTAGAAAAGGAATTAGATAATAGAACTATTTTAGTTTCTATAATGTATGCTAATAACGAAATAGGGACTATTGAGCCAGTTGAAGAAGTGTCAGAAATAGTTAGAAAATATAGAAAAAATAATTTCTACCCATTAATTCATACTGATGCAGTCCAGGCCTTTAATTACTTAGATTGCGATGTTAAGCGTCTTGGAGTTGACTTGATGACGCTATCAAGTCAAAAAATATATGGACCAAAGGGAATAGGGCTTCTATATATAAAAGATAAATTAATAAAAGAAAACTTAATTTTCCCTATCATTAAAGGCGGAGAACAAGAAAATAAAATGAGAGGCGGGACAGAAAATGTTCCTGGTATAATTGGTTTTGCTAAGGCGGCAGAGTTAGTTTATAAAGATCGCGAAATCGAAGTTAAAAGATTAAAGAAATTACAAAATTATTTTATTTCTCAGGCTAAAAATATTTCTCAAGAAGCTGGTCTTAATGGAGATTCTAAAAATAGAATTCCAAATAATATCAATATGCATTTCCCAGCTGAAGATTTATTAATCAAACTAGATCTTGAAGGATTTGCTACTTCTACCGGTTCAGCTTGTTCAGCTAGGGCTTATAAAGCTTCTCACGTTTTAAAAGCAATAAAATTATCTAAAGAAAAGGCAGAGAGGAGTATAAGAATAACAATGGGTAAGCCAACAACTAAAAAAGAAATTGATAAATTATTAAAAGCTCTGAAAAAAGTAATAAAAAAATAAACGGGTCAATGGATTGACCCGTTTACTTATTTAAGTACTTATTTAGCACTCTCATTGACAGAGTGCTAATTAGTATATTAATGTTATAATTAAATTACGTGTCTCCTAACATAATTTATTAGAAAGGGGGTCATAGTCGAATTAATTAATTATATAAAAACAAGAGTCAATCATTTTAATAAATTCTTGTTATAGGTAGGATGAAAAATTTTAATCGATTTACTATAAAAGCCCAAGAGGCGTTACAAAATGCTCAAGACTTAGCTTCTCAAAAAAACCATGGAGAATTTAAGGCGCTCCATCTTTTATCAGCGCTTATTTCTGATGGTCAGTCATTAGTACAACCCCTTCTTACTAGGGCAGGGGTTAATTTAGAAAGTTTAGATCAAGAAATAGAAGACGCTTTAAAGAAGGTTCCTAAGAGTATGGCTAAGTCTAATATTGGTCAACTTTATTTATCTCAAGAATTAATGGGTGTATTAGATAAGGCTGCTAAAATTGCCCAAGCTCAAAAGGATGAATTTATTTCTTGTGAGCATTTATTATTAGGAGTTTTAGAAACTGCTTCAAAAGCTCAAGCTATTTTGGATGGTGCTGGTTTTAAGCGCGATATAGCTCTAAGAACCTTAGCTCAGCTTAGAGGATCAATTAGGGTTACAGATGAAACTCCAGAAAGCAAATTTCAAGTCCTTGATAAATACGCAGTAAATCTTACAGAACAAGCTAAAGATGGTAAATTAGATCCTGTTATTGGTAGAGATGAAGAATTGCGCAGATTAATTCAAGTTCTTTCTAGAAGAACTAAAAATAATCCAGTTCTTATTGGTGAGCCGGGCGTGGGTAAAACTGCTATTGTAGAAGGATTAGCTCAAAGAATTATTTCTGGAGATGTCCCAGAACCACTTAAAGATAAAGAGATAATTATGCTTGATATTGGCTCTCTTATTGCTGGAACTAAGTTTAGAGGAGAGTTTGAAGATAGGTTAAAGGCATTTATGAAAGAGATTCAAAATTCTAATGGCAAAAGAATTCTTTTTATTGACGAAATACATATGATAGTAGGCGCAGGCGCCGCTGAGGGAGCTATTGATGCTTCTAATTTACTTAAACCAGCCCTGGCAAGAGGTGAATTACATGCAATTGGAGCTACTACTTTAAAAGAGTATCAAAAGCATATAGAAAAAGATCCTGCTTTAGAGCGTAGATTCCAACCTATATTGGTAGAAGAGCCAACCTTAGAAGACAGTATTACTATCTTAAGGGGGTTAAAAGAGAAATATGAGATTCATCATGGTTTGCGCATTAGTGATGAGGCAATTATTGCTGCTGTTAATCTGTCGGCGAGATATATTTCAGATAGATTTTTGCCTGATAAGGCAGTCGATTTAATTGATGAAGCAGCAGCTGCTCGCAGACTAGAAACAGAAAGCCTCCCGACAGAAATAGATAAGATTAGAAGATCTATTACTCGTCTAGAAGTAGAGAAATCGGCAATCGGCAATAGCTCTTCATTGAATAGTAGTAGAGAACTACGGGGAGAGAATGAGGCAAATAAAGGAAGACTAAAAGAGGTTAAAAAAGAAATTGCCGAATTAAAAGATAAAAACGATGATTTATCTGCTCAGTGGCACGCAGAGAAGTTAGCTTTTGAAAATTTACATAATTTAAGAAAAAAAGTAGAAGACCTTAAACATGAAGCGGAGGTGGCTGAAAGAGAGGGTGATTTAGAAAGGGTAGCCAAGATTCAATATGGTGAGCTTCCTGCTGCAGAAAAAGACTTTAAAATATTTGAAAAGAAACACTTCTTTAAAAGAGGCACTCAAAAAGCAGGAAAAGATAGTTTCTTAAAAGAATCTGTAGATCAAGAGGATATCGCTTCGGTTGTTTCGCGCTGGACGGGCATACCTGTCACTAAAATGCTTGAATCTGATAGTGAAAAACTATCTCGTATTGAAGATGTTCTTTCTAAGAGGGTAATTGGTCAAGAAGAAGGAATAAATGCAGTTTCTAATTCTCTAAAAAGAGCTAGAGCTGGTCTTTCTGATGAGAATAGACCTCTTGGATCATTCATATTCTTAGGTCCTACTGGCGTAGGTAAGACTGAATTAGCTAAGGCTTTGGCCGAGTTTATGTTTAATGATGAAAAGGCATTGATTAGAGTGGATATGTCTGAATACATGGAAAAACATGCCGTTTCTCGTTTAATTGGCTCACCTCCAGGCTATGTTGGTCATGATGAAGGGGGTCAATTTACTGAAATTATTAGACATAAACCATATAGTCTCATTCTGTTTGATGAGATAGAAAAAGCTCATCCTGATGTATTTAATATCTTACTTCAAGTATTAGATAATGGCCGTCTAACTGATGGTAAAGGAAGAGTAGTTAACTTTAAGAATACTATTATAATAATGACCTCTAATATAGGTAGTCATTATATGAAACAAATGGCCAACGTTGGCTTTGGCTCTGAACAAAAAAGTAGTGAAACAACAGATTCTTTTAAGGATAAAGTTTATAATGAGTTAAAAAATAACTTTAAGCCGGAATTCTTAAATAGAATTGATGAGATAATTATATTTAATCCTCTAAGCAAAGAAGATATCCAATTAATTGTTGATAAACAATTAATTGAGGTAAAACAAAAGATTGCCGAGAGGGGAATGAATTTAAATATAGATTCTTCTGTTAAAAATTACTTATCAGAAAGTGGATATAGCCCAGAATATGGTGCCAGACCTTTAAAAAGATTAATCCAAAAGGTTATACTTGATAAGGTCGCGAATAAGATTATTAGCGGAGAACTTAAAAAAAGTGGAAAAGTTAAAATTAGCTTTGCAAAGTCTAAAAAATCCTCTTCATTATTTGGTGAAAAATTGGCAGAGAAACGAGAGCCAGTTGTTACTGTTTCTTAAGGCTGTAATATTTGGCCTTTTTCTATACATTGCTTCAGCGAGTAATTTTGCGACCACTCAAACATTATTTTTTGTGGTTATAGCTTTTATTATTTATCTGAGACCATTATTTGTTGGAGAGTATAGGGGTTGGTATGCATTTTTAATAACACTTTATATTTCAATATGGGGAATGAAGATAATAGTAAATTCTATCTTCTTTTTATTGGGGATAGTTTTATTCTCTTTTATCTTTTATTTAATATTGGGCATTAAAGAGATATTTTTTATTAAAAGAAGTCGTGTTTATTATATCGCTTCTCTTCTTATTTTATATACGTTATTTATCATCTTTTTCTTAGCCGATAAATCTAATTTGTTTTTATTAAAATATTCAGGATTAATTTTAGCCACCTTTTTATTATTTAGAGAATGGCTTGGTCTAATTTCTAGTTTTAATTTTCCTAAAAGACAATTTATTAATGCTGCTTTGATTACTTTTATTATTTCTCAAATGATTTGGGCTGTTGCCTTATTACCACTTGGTTTTATTGCCGCATCTAATTTAATGATTTTGATTTCTTTAATAATGGGTAATTTAGCCTTTGCCCATTTTACAGGCATTTTATCTAAAAGATATTTAATTCAACACTTAGTAATATTTATATTGTTATTTGGACTGATTCTTGGCAGTTCTATGTGGTTATTAAATATATAAGTTTGACACAGGTAGTCAATTGAGATAAAATAATCTCTAATGTCTACTGAATTTATAAAAAACAAAGCCCGCGAAATATCATATGCTCTAATTAGAGTATCTTTTTATATTAAGAGAGATGATCTTCGCTCTCGAATGGAAAAATTATCTTTTGAGTTATTAGAGAATGCCTCTCGTTTAGAAGTGGAAAAAAATAATTCTAACCTAAACAAAAGTTTGGAAACTGTATCTGCTTTGGATGGCTTAGTTAGATTAGCTCATTCTATATATGAACTAGAGCCAGTTAATGCAACTGTCTTAGTTAGAGAATTAGATAGTCTTGATTCGGCAATGAGGCAATTAGGCAATGCCAATAAAGAATTATCCGATATCGAAAGTTTCTTTAATGTAAAACAAGGAGAGAGTCTTGGCGAAGAAAGAAAAGAAATAAAAAATATAAAAGAAGAAAATAGAGATGAAGAAGAAAAAGGTGTTGATACAGAATTTTCTCCTAGAGGATTTAATAGAGTAAATGTTTCTGACTTTTCTCTCAATGGAGAAGAAGACGAAGAAGTAGTTGCTACTCCAATAAAGTCAGATGGAGGTGGATCTATTAACGCGGCAATTCGGCAATCGGCAATTATTAGTAAAGTAAAAGCTGGTAATGGCCACGGATTCAGACTTAAAGAAATAATCAGTGATTTCCCAGATGTAAGCGAGAGAACTCTAAGATATGATCTTCAGAGATTATGTAGACAAGGAGTTTTGGAAAGAGTAGGAAACGGAGGTCCATCTAGCTACTATAGATATGCAAATTAATAGTTGTAGAGTTTACTCAACATATTAAATTCAGTATCTTACTATTTGTTACTTTTTTATTTTAATTAACGTATTTAATAGATGAAACTAGATTAGTCTGGTTTGATGTGGAGGCTTGCATTTAATACGTATTCTGTATATGATAAATGCTCGTAACGATAGTAATTCTAGTTCGTTATAATAGATAGCAAGTCCTGACAAAAGCTGTTTAGTTATCCACATTAAGCACTTTTGAAAACAGGTAAAAAGATTTACAATTATATTGTTAAAAGATTCAGAGTGAGGCTGAATCTAAGGGTGTAGCAATATTATTTTTATTATTGTAAAAATAATATTTGTACACCTTTGGACCTCGCTCTAAGAGCGAGTTTTTTATTAAGATATTGAGCAATTATTCTTTTACTGGGGTCGGTCTTCCTCTGGAATATCCAGAGCGGGGAACGGTGAAGGAAGTAATTTTTTGAAAAAATAAGTTTTCCGCTTAGGCGGATCCGCCTTAGGCGGGAAAAATTAAAAAAATTAAAATTACTTTTTCTTAATTAATTTGTCGATACATTTAGTTAAGAAAGAGAAAGGTCATATAAAATAAAAAAACATGAGTAAAAAATTTATAACGAAAGTTTCAACAGCAGTAGTCTCAGTGGCTACAGTTGTTTCACTTTCTGGTGCTGGCGCACTATTGCCTATGGCTACTCACGGACAATCCGTTGCAGACCTACAGGCTCAAATTAGCGCTTTACTAGCACAAATTAATGCTTTGCAATCTCAGCTTTCAACAGCAACTTCTGCACCATCCGGAACTGTTCCAGCTTCACTTTTAACTTCTGGGGACCTCACCCTCGGTAGTAAGGGAGCAGCAGTAAAGGATTTACAGCAGTTCTTGAATGCTAACAGCGCAGAGCAAGTGGCTCAGAGTGGGCCAGGTGCTCCTGGTGCTGAGACCGAATATTTCGGTTCTCTAACTAGAGCCGCTCTTGCTAAATGGCAAGCAGCAAATGGTGTTGCCCCAGCAGCAGGATATTTTGGTCCTTTAACAAGAGCTAAATTATCTGCTATGGCAGCAGCAACCCCAGCAACCCCAGCAACCCCATCAACACCAAGCACACCTTCAACTCCAGCTCCAGCAGGAACTGGTTTGACTGTTTCCTTGGCTGCAAATCAGCCAGCTCCTAGCTTGGCTCCTGCAAGTGCTTCAAGAATTCCTTTCACTAAGATTGCCTTGACTGCATCTGCTGATGGTGATGTAACCGTAAACAGCGTAAAAGTAGAGAGAACTGGTTTAGCATCTGATTCTGCATTAGCTGCAGTCTTATTATTAGATTCAGAAGGCAACCAATTAGGTCTTAAGAAGTCCTTAAACTCCCTACACCAAGCAACAGTTGGTGAAGACTTTGTTGTTAAAGCAGGAACCACAGAAGTATTAACAGTTGCCGCAAACCGTGCAGCTGCTGCTTCTCTTGGTGGCCAAACTATTGCTTTGACAGTAGTTGATGTTAATACATCAGCTGATCTACACGGAACCATGCCTGTAACAGGTACAACTCATACTGTTAATGAAACATTATCAGTAGGTACTGTATCTATGGCACGTGGTCCATTAGATCCAGGTGCAAGCCAAACTAAAGAAATTGGTACTACTGGCTATACATTCTCATCCGTGAGAGTAACAGCTGGTTCAGCTGAAAAAGTCTGGTTGAAATCCATGCGTTGGAATCAAACAGGTTCAGCAAGTTCTAATGACTTGGCTAACGTAAAAACTTACGTAGACGGAACTGCTTACGATACATTAGTAAGCGCCGATGGTAAGTACTACACAACAACTTTCCCAGGTGATGGTATCTTAATCGACAAAGGCTTCAATAAAGAAGTTTATGTAAAAGCTGATATCGTTGGTGGTTCTCTAAGAACTGTTGACTTTGATATAGCTAAGAGAACAGATCTATTCGTAATGGGAGAAACCTATGGTTATGGAATTATTCCTCCACAAACAGGTGCTTCAGACCCAACAGACGATACTGCGGCCTTCAGCTCAGTTGAAGACCCATGGTATGATGCTGCTCAGGTAGAAGTTTCTGCAGGAACCATGACTGTAAGTGCATGGAGCCAGATTGCAGCCCAAAACCTTGCTATTAACCTAAACGACCAAGAACTTGGTGGTTGGGTAGTAGATGTTAAGGGTGAAGCTATCTCTGTTGCAAACATGAAATTCAACTTCACAATCAGTGACTCTGATGGCGGAGGTGAAAACGCATTAACTGACTTAGACAACTTAAAATTAGTTGACGAATCAGGCGCAACATTGGCTGGTCCTATCGATGCCGCTGGTACAGGTCTATCTGGTACAGAAACATTTACTGATACCATTACCTTCCCAGTAGGTATTACAAGATTTAAGATGGTTGGTAAATTGGCAACAAACTTTGAGAATAACGATACCGTTCAGGCATCCACAACTCCTAGCAGCCAATTCGTAACTGTAACCGGTCAAACAACTGGTAACAGCATTACACCTTCTCCAACTTCAGCAGTTTCTGGTCAAACAATGACCGTAAAAGCAGCTGCTATGACAATCAGCGTATCTTCTGTGCCAATCGCACAAACAATTATCGCTGGTGCTCAGCAGTTTGAATTTGCAAGATATATTCTTGACACTGCTTCATCCGGAGAAGATCTAAGATTAACTTCATTACCACTTGAATATAACGTAAAGAGTGGTTCTGCAACTGATCTAACTAACTGCTACTTGTATGATGGTTCAACTAGATTGAACACTGGTTCAAACGTAGTTAACCCATCAGCAGCAGCTTCTTCAACTGCATTTACCTTTGATGGTTCTGGATTAACCCTTGCAAAAGGTACATCCAAGCAGGTATCACTTAAGTGTGATTTGAAGTCTACTGCAACTGGTGTTTACGAATGGGGTTATGATACAACCTCTGCACCATCTCCAACCGGATTAGTTTCTGGTCAATCAGCAACATTAACAGAGAATGATAGCGAAGGTCAGCTTATGACCGCTTCAACAGGTGGTTCATTAACTGTATCTCTTGATGCTTCTTCTCCAACATATACTTTGGGAGCTCCTGGTGTAGCTACAGAATTAGCTAAGTACAAGTTTACTGCAACTAACGAAGATATTTCTTTGAAACAAGTTGCCTTACAACTTTCTGGTACTGCATCTAACTCTCAAGTTGACTTAGTAAATCAAAAAGTAACCTTGCATGATGAAAGCGGAACTCAAGTTGGTGAAGCAACCTTCTCAACTGGTGATAACGCAACATCATCTGCTATTACCGGATTTACCATTCCTAAGAATGCTTCCAAGGTATTAACAGTTAAAGGTACTTTTGCTAATATCAGCTCATCTGGTCCATTAGAAAGATCTGGTGATTTGGTAAAGGTTGATTGGGACGGTAACAATACTGGTCTAAACGGTACTTATGGTACTGGTTCAGAATCAGGTTCAACCGTAACTCCAACTGGCTCTGATACTGCTTCACAAGGTGTACGTGTCATGAAGACCTACCCTACAGTTGAAAAAGTAAACATCAGCAGTTCATTAGTAAATGGTGAACAACCAATTCTAAGATTCAAAGTTACTGCTAATGGATCTGAAGACGTAGCTCTATACAAGTTCACTGTAAGATTAGCTACAACTTCTGCTGTTGCCGCTGACTTAAATGCTTACGCATATACTGATTCTGGATTCTCAAATTCAGCTTCAGGCGTAAACGATGGTGGTAAGTTAATGAATTCTGATCTTGACTTAACAACATTGTGGGCAGGCAGTGCAACAGACTTGAATGTTGTTGCGGACTCTGCAGGTACAGCAACTGTATTTCAGATTCCAGCTGGTTCTACTCGTTACTTTGAAGTAAGAGCAAATATGACAGGTGTTGACGCATCAGGAGACTCAATCTCAACCCAATTACAGGGTGATGCAGCATATCCTTCATTAGCCACTTGGATGACTGATGCAACTACTGCGGATGATGACGATAATGATGACTTTATTTGGTCACCAAACTCAACAACCACAGCAGCTCCTGCAAACTTAGACTTTACCAATGGTTACAATGTAAGCGGATTACCATCTGCTAACATGACCGCACAGGTACTAAGTAAGTAGTTTTAACTCTTGAGTCTATCTGATTTATCAGGTAGAGGTTAGCAAAACAACCCCCTCCGGGGGTTGTTTTGTTTTTAATTTTTTGTCATTCCCGCGAAGGCGGGAATCCAGTATAATTAATTTTAAATTATTAATTTGTCATTCCTGCGAAGGCAGGAATCTAGTATAACTAATTTTTAATTTATGAAATCATATTATGTTTATATAATGGCGAATAAGCGAAATGGGACTTTATATATTGGAGTTACAAATAATCTTATTAAAAGGGTAAATGACCACAAAAGCGATATAATTGATGGATTTACAAAGCGTTATAAAATACACACTCTTGTATATTTTTACGAAACAATAGATATAAAATCCGCTATAATTAAAGAGAAGCAAATTAAAAAATGGAAACGCATTTGGAAATTAAAACTTATTGAAGATAAAAACCCTAATTGGAAGGATTTATCTTACAATTTATGATTTTGAATTCCTCATCAAGTATGGAATGACAATATATTACTCATAATATAAAAAAAATTATATACTTAATAAATGTTTCATAATAGATATATGTCTAATAAAAATATATTTTTTGCGATTATAATTATCGCTTTTTTAATTAGAATCTGGGGCTTAGGTAGCCAAGAATTATTAGGAGATGAAGGTGTTTATGCTTTTAGATCAGTTGGTTATTTAGATTATATAGGTACTAGCTTCCAAACTCAGCCAATTGATTGGTATAAAGGAATGGCTTTGCCGGCTTGGACTAAATTATCATTTCATGATCACCCACCCTTAAGTTTTTTAATTAATAATTTATTTTTTACTCTTTTAGGAGATTCAGTTTTTGTGGCTAGATTGGCGTCTGCTTTATTTGGAATTGGATCTATAATATTATTTTATTTTATAGTTAAAGAATTATCTTTATCATTAGTAGGCGATGAAGCAGAAAAATTTTCTTTATTGAGCTCATTTATATTTTCTTTAAACAGTGGAGCAATTTTGATCTCTAGAGTAGTTTTAATAGAATCTATATTATTATTTTTTATTATTTTTAATATTTATTTATTTCTTAAATTATTAAAGGATATTAAATATTGGTGGTTATTTGGCATTAGTTTGGGATTAGTAGCTTTAACTAAATATATCGGAGTTTTTTTAATTCCTCTTTATTTTATATATTTATTTATTCTTAAAAGAAATTTATTAAAGAGAAAAGAGTTATATTATTCGCTATTTTTAGCACTTTTAGTATTTAGTCCGGTTATTATCTATAATTATTATCTTTATCAATTTACTGGCCATTTTGACCTCCAAATAGCTTATTTATTAAGTCAGGATACTCCAGAGTGGACTGGTCTTCTCGGTAAAGCGCAATCTCCATTTTCACAAATAATTCCCAATTTGATTTCTTTATATAGCTTATTTATTTTAAGCACAGCCTTAGCGGGATTATTTATTATTTCTTATAAAATAAATAAACAGCTTAAAGAAAATAAAGAATATGGAGGATATTTATTTATTTATCTTTATATTATTTGTTTAACCTTATTATTAGTTAAAATAGGTTCAGCTAATAGATTTATAGCTTTATATTCACCGGCAATTAGTATATTAATAGCCATAATTATAGGTTATTTATGGATAGTTAAAAATAAATTAAGTTTATTTAGTAAATTTATAGTTATAGCTTTTGTTTTATGGATGGGATATTTTTCTATTAATAAAATAGTTAATCAACAGATTAATTATGGAATAATAGGTTTAGATAATTATCTTAATGAAGAATTTAAAGATGTAGAATCAGCAGTTATCCCAGAATCAGACAATAATCATTTGACTGACATTATTTATAAATATTCTAAAAAAAGAACAGATAATCCAAGAAAATTCTTTATGATTGTTTATAACGATAATATTTCTTTGCCAATAATTGATTGGGTGTTTTATAGAAGATTTTTTTACCACGGTATACCAACTATGTATGTAGAAAATTTTAACTCTGTAATCCAAAGCGAGGGAGTGGATTATTTTAAGGGATTTAATGTTTACTTTATTCAAAGCACGGAAAATACGCTTTTAAATGAATTTAAAAAAGATAAAGTAGCTAGTTTAGAGCTAGAAAATAATCTTCTAAATCAAGGATTATCGCCAGAAAAAATAATTTACGGTCATAATAATTTGCCAATGTTTAAGATTTACAAATTTTCTTTTTAAATATATAATTTAATTCACTATGTTACGTAAATTATTTATAGGGATATTAGTAATTGTTATCGCAATAATTTTATTATTTGTTTTAAAGGATTCTTACAAAGACGCCCTTACTAATGATAATTCAGATAAAAATAGCGCTACTACTATAAAGCAGGAAATTGATGGCACTGATATAGATGGTTTTTATTTTGATTATCTAAATAACGAAGATTATGAAGATTTAATATTAGATATACTTGATAGGCCAATAGTATTTAGAGAGGGTCTTTCTGAAGGAGATAGACAACAATATACAGAAACAATTGAAAATTTAAATAATTTAATTAGAGAAAATAATGATAATTTGGCGGCTTGGTATGATTTAGGGTCTTATAAAAAAGCGACTGGTGATATTGACGGCGCCCTAGAAGTGTGGAATTTTCTAACTTTAGCTCGCCCAGATAGTTTTGTAGCTTACCATAATATTGGTATTACTCAAGGATTTGATTTAAAAAATTGTGAAAAAGCTGAAGAGTATTTATTAAAGGCTATTGATAAAAATTCAACTAATATCGATACTTATGTTCAATTATCTACTATTTATCAATATACTTGTAATAGTTTAGAAAAAACGAAGGGCATATTAGAGCTAGGAATTAAAAATAATCCAACTAATAGCAATCTTAATGTCTTATTAGGAAATCTTTACCTAAAAGAAGATGATTCTAATGCGGCGCTTAATTATTTTGAAAAGGCCTTAGAACTAAACCCTGAGAACGAGGCTTTAAAACAAGAAATAGAAAATCTTAAATCTTATTAAGGCAGATAAATAAAAAATACCAGTTAAGACTGGTATTTTTTATATACAGCCATTGTTTTATTTATCATTTTTGATAGTTCAAAATTATTTTCTATAAATTTCTTAGCTTCTATTTTTAGCTCATTGGCTATCCCTGGATTTTTGACTATTCCCTCTATTGCTCTTGCCATAGTTTCGGGGTTTTTGTAAGAAACCATCATTCCATTGTTATGATCTTTAATAATTTCTGGTATCCCTCCTACAGAAGTTACTACAACGGGCAACTCAGCCGCCATAGCTTCTAATAACACATAGGGCAATCCCTCTTTTACAGAAGACATAGCGAAGACATCAAACGCCCTTAGATAAATAGCATCGTTATTTGTTGGCTCTATAATAAATACTCTTTTTTCTAAGGCTAGTTTTTTTATTACAGTTTTTAACTGTTTTTGTTGTACTCCTTTGCCAATAAGAAATAAATAAGCTTCGGGTATAAATTTTATTGCCTCTATTAATGTCTGATAATCTTTTTCTTTGACTAGCCTACCGATAGTTCCTATCCAGGCAAATTCTTTTTTTACATTTAATTTACCTATTTTATTTATTAATTCTTGACGAGCATCATTTTTATTTAAAAAATTAATTTTGTCTGCATCTATTCCGTTATGGATAGTAGAGAGTTTTTTTTCTGGGGCTATAAAGTATTTTTTAGCCAATTTATGATCGTATTCAGATACGCAAATTATTTCATCTTGGAAAAGAGCGCTGATTTGGTGAAGAAAAATATAGGCTAAGCGCGCTAAAGTAGAAGATGTATTGGTCGGGTTAAATACCCAGCCATGAGCGGTAAAAATTACCCTTACTTTATTTTTTGATTTTAAATTATAAATAAATACAGCTAAAGAGCCAATTACCCCCGCTTTAGAGCTATTAAGATGAAGAATATCGGGTTTATATTTATTTAGATTTTTAATTATTTCTATAGTGGCTGATAGATCATTATAAAATAAAAACCACGGCCTAACTTCGTTGGATAACCATTTTAAATCCTTTCCACCATAGATAATGTTTGTTTCAAATAATTCTTTATCTAGATTTTCAGTGAGATCGGTTACATACTTTTGGGCGCCACCTACACCTGATTTAGTTATGATATATAATATTTTTTGTTTCATTTTTAGGTTTTCACGAGTTAGAATATATATAGGCTCTTTAGCCTTATTATATACAACTACTATGTTTAATAAAAAGTCTAATATCGCCGTTTTTTCATTCGCCTACCTTCCTTTTGAGGGAGGGGCTGAAGTTGCTGTTCGTGAGATAACTAAGCGTATCGATAATTCTGATTTTACGGTATTTACTTATAAATTTGATAAAAGTTGGCCATCTAAAGAAAGCCAAGAAAATGTAGAAATAATCAGACTTGGTAAGGGTAGGGCAGATGGCAAGAAATACGGCTTAATTTGGCATAAAATAGTCTATATTTTTAAGGCATGGCAAGAAGCCGAGAAGATGTATGAAAGACGGCGATTTGAGGCAATTTGGGCTATTATGGCTTCATATGGAGCTATTGCCGCCTTATTTTTTAAGCTTAATCATCCTAGAATTCCTCTACTATTAACTATTCAAGAGGGAGACTCTGAAAATCATATGATTTTTGGTAAATTAGGGTTTGTCGGCTTATGGAGTAAATTGGCTATGCGTAGCGCTGATTATATTCAGGTTATAAGTAAATATTTAGGAGATTTTGTGAAAAGAAATAAAGTCACTGCCCCGATAGAAATAATACCCAACGGTGTAGATTTAGATTTATTTGATACGAATTACAAAGAATCGGAATTAATTTCTATTAGAGAAAATCTTGGCATTAAAGATGAATATGTAGTAACTACTACTTCTAGATTAGTTAAGAAAAATGGAGTAGATACATTAATAGACGCAGTAGCTAAATTTAAAAATAAGAGACCCAACATCAAATGTTTAATTATTGGTGGCGGTCCAGATCATAAAAAATTATCAAAAAAAGTTAAAAAATTAAAACTAGATAATAATGTTTTATTTTTAGGTCAAATTTCTCATAAAGATTTACCCTTGTATTTAAAAATTTCTGATTTATTTGTAAGAGCATCTAGATCTGAGGGATTAGGCAATTCTTTCTTAGAGGCTATGGCCGCTGGCTTGCCAGTAATTGGTACTCCAGTTGGTGGTATAGTAGATTTTTTAAAAAATGAACAAACGGGACTTTTTATTGAAGTAAATAATGCAGACGATTTAGCAAAAAAAATGTTATATGCAGTAAATAATCCAAAAATAATGAAAATAATAGTTAAAAATTCTCAGAATTTAGTTAATGAAAATTATAACTGGGATAAGATATCTAAATTATTTAGAAATATTTTTGATAAATTAATTAATTCATCCCACACATAAATTAATCAATGCAACAAAGAGATAAAAAAATATTAATAACTACAGGCATATTCCCACCAGATATTGGTGGACCTGCTACTTATAGCACTCTTTTATTAAAGGAGCTTCCTGGTATCGGATATAGGGTAAATATTCTAACTTACGGTCATAGGTCTCAATCAAGCGAATATGTTTTTATTGTTTCTAATTATTGGCCAAAGGGTATTAGGCATCTTATTTATTTTATTAAAGCCATTCTCTTAAGTAGAGATGTCGATTTTATTTTAGCCGCAGATTCATCATTTGGAGCCGCCCTTATATCTGTTGTGGTTGCTAAATTATTTAGAAAAAAGATAATTGTTAGAGTAACTGGGGATTATGTTTGGGAGCAGGGTAGGCAAAGACTTAGTGTTACCGATAAAATGGATGAATTTCAGGATAATAAAAAACTGGGTATTTTTATTAAATTACTTAGAGGGATACAAAATTATTATTTAAATAACGCTACAAAAATTATTGTTCCAAGTGAATATCTCAAAAAAGTTGTTAGTAAGTGGAAAATAGATATTTCTAAAATAGAGGTTATTCACAATGGTTTCGATTCAAAATTTATTACTAATTACGAAAGGAATGATAATCCTCAAATAACGATTACATCAATAGGAAGACTGGTTCCTTGGAAAGGATTTGGTAACTTATTAGAAGTTTTTTCTGAATTAATAAAAATTCATTCTAATATTGAATTGAATATTGTTGGAGATGGTCCAGAGAAAAATAATCTATTAAATAGAAGTAAAGAATTAAATATTAATAATAAAGTAAATTTTTTAGGAAGATTGAGTCACGATGATATACTAAAAAAGCTACAGCCATCAGATATTTTTGTTTTGAACACTGATTATGAAGGATTTTCTCATGTTATTTTAGAAGCTATGGCTATTGGATTACCAGTTGTAGTCAGTAGAGTCGGGGGTAATCCAGAGGTTATCGAAGACGGTAAAAATGGATTTTTATTTGGTTATTTAAATAACCAAGAATTGTTTAATAAATTAAATCCATTAATTAATGATAAAAAATTAAGACTAGAAATCGGTAGACAGGCTAAGTTAAGAGTGGATAATTTTTCTCAAGATAAAATGTTATTAAAATTAGATAAATTAATTTCTTCATTATGAAACTCTTAAATATAAGCACTGATAGGCTTTTGTTTGTAGAAGGCTCTGATGTGCAAAAAAGAATAAAGGAATATGGAAAACTCTTCGAAGAGTTGCATATTATTGTTTTTTCCAAAATTGATAATGATTTTAAGAAAATTTCTTTAGGAGATAATATTTTTATTTATCCAACAAATAGTAAATATAAAATATATTATATTTTTGATGCCTATAAAATTGCTAAAAAATTAGCAAATAAAATAGATATTGTATCCTGCCAAGATCCCTTTGAAACATCTTTAGTCGGATGGCTAATGAAAATTAAGCACAAAAAACCTTTTCAAATACAGGTACATACTGATGTATATTCAACTTATTTCTGGCAAGAATCCATAAAAAATAGAATAAGAGTTTTAATGGCCAACCTTTTCTTTAAAAAGGCAGTCTCTATAAGAGTGGTTTCAAAAAGAATTAAAGATTCTTTAATAAGAAGATTTAAATTCGATGATTCTTTTATTATTAATTTGCCTATATTTGTTGACGTTAAAAAGATCCAATCTAAAAAAATAAAAACTGATTTACATAAAAAATATCCTGAATACGACAAGATTATTTTAATGGCTTCCCGCCTAACTAAAGAAAAAAATATCCAATTAGCTATAGAGGCAATGAAAGATGTTATCAAAAATAATCCTCAAACTTTATTATTAATTGTTGGAGACGGGCCAGAAGTAGGTAGTCTAAATAACTTAATTAATAAATATTTCTTAAATAATAATATAATTATTGAGCCCTGGAATAATGATTTAGCATCTTATTATAAGACTGCAGATATATTTTTATTAACTTCTAATTATGAGGGTTACGGAAGAACTATTATAGAAGCTATGTCTGTAGGGTTGCCAGTGATTTCTACTAACGTCGGATTGGTCGGGGAATTTATGAAAAATAACTTAAATGGAGTTGTTGTTCCAATTAATAATAAGCATATATTAGCTGACACAATCTCATCTTTAATTGTTAATTTCGCTAAAAGAGAAGAATTAACTTTAAGATCTATTGATGCTACTAGTAATTTAATTTCTAAAAAAGAATATTTAAATCTTTATAAAGATAGTTTTAATAATCTATTTAATATAAAACCTAAGTTGGTTTATATCCTGCCTAGATACGATGAAAATGACTCTACTCACTTCGCCTATATCCATAAATTTTTGAAAGAAATATCTAAAATATTTGATATCTTTTTGATTATTGAAAAAGGTACTTATCCTAAATTATTAAGAGATTGTAAAAAAATAAAAGTTATTAATTCTAAATATTCTTTATTTAGAATAGTTTGGTTAAGATGGTGGATATTTTATGCACGTTTATTGGGATATAAAGATTATTATGTTCACTATTCTTTTATTGCCGCATTTCTTTCTTCGTTTTTTATTAAAATATTTGGTGGGCGAGTATTTTATTGGAATTGTGGCGAGCCATGGAAATATAAGAGAGGATTAATCAGAAATTTATTTGAAAGAATCACTTATAAAATGGTTACGCATTTGGTAACCGGCACTAGCTCTATGGCTAAAGAATATTCTAATCATTACAATATTCCATTATCAAAAATAAAGGTAATGCCCAATTGGATTGATTTAGAAAACGTAAAAGAGCAAAAGAATATTTTTAATAAAAAATATTTAAAAGAAAAATTAAACATTAGAGGAAATCAAAAAGTATTATTGTTTGTACACCGTCTTTCAAAAAGGAAGGGGGCTCATTATTTATCGTACATAGCCGATAAATTAAAAGAAAAAAATACAATAATGATTGTTATAGGAGACGGGTCAGATGCAAAACAATTAAAATTAAAGATTAAGAATATTGGATTAGAAAGTCACACCCGTTTTCTTGGCTGGATTCCTAATAATGAATTAGCCTCTTATTATAATTTGGCTGATATATTTATTATGCCTTCTGACGAAGAAGGATTTCCTCATGTTATATTAGAAGCAATGGCTTATAATGTTCCATTCGTAGCTACGAATGTTGGTGGAGTAAAAGATATAATTCCTAAAGAAATAAATAATTATTTAGTAGACGCTGGTGACATTGATTTATTTATTAAAAAAATAGAGGAATTACTTAATCTAAAAGTAAAAGATTTATCTTTAATTAAAAAAGCATTAGGTAAACATGCTGAAAATTATGATTTACCTATGGTTATAGAAATATTTAAAAAAATGCTATGGTAAAAATAGTAGTAATAATCCCAACCTATAAAGAAGGATCTTCTATCGGTAAAGTAATAGACTCTTTAGAGAGCGAATTTAAATTAATTCTAAATCATCAAATGAGTATTTTAGTAGTAGATGCTAATTCTCCAGATAATACTGCTGAGATTGTTAATTCTAAAAAAGATAAGTATAAAAATGTTGAATTAATTACAGAAAAGAAAAAGAGGGGGTTGGGTATGGCGTATATAGATGGGATGAATTGTGCGATAAGTCATTTGGGTGCAGATGCATTTATTGAATTTGATGGTGATTTTCAACACGATCCAAAAGATGTTAAAAGATTAGTGGCTGAATTTGATAACGGATATGATTATGTAATTGGGTCTAGGTATGTAGCTGGAGGAGAAGTTCCTAAGCATTGGGCATTTTACAGAAAATTATTAAGTAAATTTGGTAGTTTAACAGCAAAGTGGATTTTAGGCATAAAAACTAATGATAATACTTCTGGTTTAAAGCTTACTAAGGTTAGCGGCTTTGCTAATAAATTACCACTTGATGAAAATAAAATTTTATCAAAAAGACACGCATATAAACTTCATTTATTATATGAAATGATAAATATGGGAGCGAAAGTTAAGGAAATTCCTATTAAGTTCTTAGAACGTGAAAGGGGAAGTTCAAAAAGCTCAATAGAAGACATTTTTGAGTCTTTAAAGGTTATAATTAAATTAAGACTAAAATAAAAATATGTACGATTATAGAAAATATTTTGAAGATAAATTAAAGGAGTTATCGAAAGAAGATTCGGTTTTAGATGTCGGTGGAGGAAATCCATTTCAAAAAAGAATGGCTAAATATAAGTCATGGTTTGATGGTAAAAAGTATGAAACTTTAGATTTTTCTGAGAAGTATAATCCAACTATAGTTGGAGATATTCATGATTTAAAGATTGGTGATAATAGCGTGCCAGCTATTTTATGTAGCTCTGTTTTAGAGCATTTACATAATCCGCATAAGGCAGTTAGTGAAATGCATAGAGTTTTAAGTAGTGGTGGTAAGATTTTAGCTTATACTCATTTTATTTATCCTTATCATGCTCGCCAAGGTGTTTATGGTGATTTTTATAGATTTACAGAAGATGCATTAAAGGATTTATTTAAAGATTTTTCTACAGTAGAAATTAAAAAGGAAGGAGGTTATTTTAGGGCAATGATGTTTTTTATGCCCCTACAATCAAAGCTTAAGTTTATATTAGAGCCGCTAGCTTATGTGTTAGATAAATTATTTAAAACAGAAAAGAGGACTACTACAGCAGGATATTATATTTACGCAATTAAATAATGTCTAAAAAATTTTCTAAAATAGTCTACGTAACTAGTACTAGAATGCCCACTGAAAAGGCACATGGTTTAGCTACCGTTAAGTTGGCTGAGGCCATAGCATCTTTAGGTAGTGAAGTTGATATTATTTGTCCTAAATTATGGAGAAAAAATAACAAAAACACTTTTGATTATTATGGTGTTAAGAATAACTTTAAAATTATTAAAGTTTGGGTTATTGATTTAATGCCATTAAAATTTTTTGAAAAGTTTTTATTTTTAATCCAGGTACTAACTTTTTCTTTGTTTTCTACTTTTTATTGCTTATTTAAGTATTGGAGAGAGGATGTTATTTATTTTTCTCATGATTACATACCATTATATTTTTTAACATTTATATCTAAAAATGTTTTTTATGATATCCATCATTATCCTGGGAATAATTTTATGTATAAGAGACTGATGAGCAAAGCTTTTGCATTCGCTGTTCAAACTAGGTGGAAAATAAAAGAATTAAATAAGGATTTTAATATAGATGAATCTAAGATAGTTTATTGGCCGAATGGCACTGACGTTGATCAATATAATATAGCTCTTAGCAAGTTTGATGTTCGTAATAAATTAAATTTACCTCAAGATAAAAAAATAGTTCTATATACCGGTCAATTATTCGATTGGAAGGGTGGCGATACATTAATTAGATCGATTACTAAATTAAATGAAGATGCGATTATTTATATAGTTGGTGGAGCCAAAAATGATGTCGAAAGATTAAAAAATAACATTCCAGACGCCAATGATGAAAGGGTTGTTTTTATTCCGTTTCAATCAAGAGAAAAAATGCCTTTATGGATGAAGGCGGCAAATGTATTGGTTATTCCCAATACTGGAAAACAAAAAGTTTCTTTATATTACACGTCTCCAATGAAGTTATTTGAATACATGGCTTCTGGTAAGCCGATAGTGGCTTCAGATATTCCATCTATCAGAGAGATTTTAAATGATAATAATGCATTATTTGCAGAGGCAGATAATAGCGATTCATTTGCCGAAAAAATAAATTATACCCTTAATAATGAAAGAGAAGTTTTATCTTTAGGTAAAAGAGCTCAAGAAGAAGTCTCTAAATATACTTGGAAGGCTAGAGCAGAAAAAATATTAGAAATGCTTACCAGCTAGTTCTTCCGCCATCAATAATAACGTTTGATCCATTCATATAAGAAGATGCATCGGAACATAAAAAGAGGATGGCGCCTTTGTATTCATCGATATCAGCCATTCTATTCATTGGAATTAAATCAGATAATTTTTTTATAAAATCATCTGGTTGATTATTTTTTACACCGCTAAAAGAAACGGAATTAGCCCTAACTCCTTCAGTTGCCCAATAAGTAGATAAATATTTAGTTAGTCCAATAATGCCATGTTTAATCACTGAATAGGTAACTGGTTTAACATTTTGTTTAGACTCATCAACACCTGCTTTTTTATAAATTCTTTGGTCTGGAGCAATAACACCAAGGTCTGATGCAATATTTAAAATAACCCCCTTTTTATTTTTAGCCATTAATGGGCCAATATATTTACTTAAAAGGAACGCGCCGGTTAATCCAACTGCGAAATCTTGATTCCATTGATTAATGGGAAAGTTTTCTAATCTATTAAAATTTTCTGAAGACTCCTTAACGTGTGGATTATTTGCCGCGTTATTAATTAATATATCAATATTATCAATTTCTGTTGTTATTTTATTTATTATTTTTTCAACCTCACTCTCATTAGTTATGTCTAATTTATATCCCCAGACTTTATCCGGGTAAGTCTGATTTAATTTATTTACCTTTTCATTTAGTAATTGTTCATTAATATCTAGAAGTACCACTCTTCCATTGCCGTCTAATATGGCTTCTGCGTGTTTTTCACCAAGAAGACCGGCTCCGCCACTAATAACGCATAATTGATTATTTAGATTATATTTATTTAAGGTATTCATTTATATATTTTTTTAATAATTGAGATTGTTTTTTTATATTTTCTTTTTCCCCGCCATCTTCACTTCGTGCTGCTTGAAGAGTGAAATTATTTTTATATCCTATTTCTTGTAAGGCTTTGAATGTTTGGGGGAAGTCGGCGCTACCAGTTTCTAATTCAACCGTTTCGCCACCTAGAACCCTATCTTTAATATGAACGTTATAAATATATTCACCAAAAGTTTTTACTTCTTCATAGGTATTATATCCTAGGCCAGAGCTATTTCCAGTGTCATATATTATTTTAATAAATTTATTATTTATTTTTGTTACTAAATCTAATAATTCCTTTGGGGGTAAATCACTTTCTAATCCTATAAAAATTGAATATTTCTCAGCCATTGGTAGGCAATTTTTAATTGATTCAATAAACTCATTTTTTTCTTTATCAGATTTTATTGAAGAATTGTCTACTAATGGTATTTCTATGCAAGTTGCGCCAATTTTATGGGCTATTTTAATAAGTTTATTTAATATATTAATATTTTCTTTTTTTATATCTTCACTTACTCTAAAAAATGGATTGCGCATAAAATAATCCGCACAAATATAATTAACTTCTACATTATATTTATTTTTTAGGTTATTTATTTTTTCTATTCCTTCGTCTGACCAAAGGGGATTATTTTTATAGTTTTCTAAGTCAAAAATAAAATCAATATGACTAATCCCTAATTCGGAGGAGTATTCAAATTCATTTTCCCAATTGTCAAATGGGAAAAATTGAATACCTCTACCATTTTGTGGGGTTAATCGCCCCTGCATTATTCCAATTTTATACATAAATTAATTAATTTTAATTTGAGGCCACTTAGCTGGATCAACATATTTTTCTTCACTAAGTGCTAATTCGTTAAGTTCTTTAACGACATCTTTTGGTAAGGGACCAGCGTCTATAGCGCTACAAACCTTCTTCAAGTTTTCTATTTTATTTGTTCCTATTAAAGATGTCGTTATAGCGTCTTCAGACAACGCAAATCTTATTGCTAGAGTTGGAAGATCTATATTTAATTTTTGAGCAATTAAATTAGATTTATTAGATGCTTCTTTTAGCGGAGATAGTGACTCTGGTAATAATGATGCCGCCCTGGTGAGTGAGCCCTTCAAAAGAACAGATCTATTAATAATTCCTATATTTTTTTCTTTTGCTAGAGGCAAAGCATTTTTTTTCATTCTTTGATCAATGATACTATAAGCTACTTGAACTGTATCAAAAAAATTACTTTCTATCGCAGCTATAGCAGATTCCTCTCCTCTTACAGATATGCCGGTATATTTTATTAGGCCTTCTTTTTTAAATTTCTTAAATACTTCTATAAGTTCTCCTTTTTCTATATTTTCTTTATTGCCTCCGTGTAGCTGAACTAGTGGTAAAAAATCTAATTTAAGAACCTTGAGACTATTTTTTATTTCGTCTCTTAATTTATTTTCTAAATCCGTACCAGAAAAATCTTCTCCTTTTTCTAGGAAGTGACCACATTTTGTTGCGATTATAATATTGTCCATTTTAGAAATTCCAGATTTTCCCAATCTTTCTTCGGATAAGCCATAAAAATTAGCAGTATCAAAAAAGGTAATCCCCAAATCAACAGCTGTCTTTAATAATTGTATGGCTTCTTTTTCTGATGGAAGATTTGTTTTTTTAATACCATATTTAAATCCTATTTCCGCTGTTCCTAATCCTAATCGTGAAACGATTAGATTTGTGTTGCCCAATTTTTTATATATCATATTTTTTTATAGCTTCTTTTATTACATTAAGAGCTTCGGTTAGAGCATCTTTTGAAATTGTTAGAGGTGGTGCTAATTTAATAGATTCTCTTCCAGTATCCACTGGCAAAATACCATTTTTTATTAGTGTATGTAAAACATTTTTTGCATCATTTTTAGATTTGAATATTAAACCAGCTATCAATCCACGTACATTAACTTTTTTTATAATATTAATTTTTTCCAACTTTTTAAGTTCTAACTCGAATTTTTTGATTAAACCATTTCTTTTTTTAATTTCAGATTTTTTACTTAAAAATTCTATATTAGCTAGTGCAGCGGCGCACGATAGAGGATTACCAGATTGGGTGCCGTGTAGATCTGCATTTTTATCAATATTTATTATTTCGTCTTTGGTTAAGACAGCAGATATTGGCAATGATGACGATATGCCCTTTCCTAAACATAATATATCTGGTTTGATATTTTTTCCGTAGGTTGTATAGCCATATAGTGGTCCTAATCGATAAAAGCCTGACTGCATTTCGTCAAAACACAATAAAATTTTATTTTTCTTAGTAAATGAAGTTAGGCCAGTGATAAATTCTTTTGGATAAAACCAAGCACCCCAACCTTGGAAAGTTTCTAATATAAATCCAGCTATTTGATTTTTTGGAGGAAGACTTTTTTCATTAAATTTATCTGATTCATTATATGGAAAATTTATAAATTTAACATTTTTATCATTTAAATTAGACCAAGAAGCCCTATTTTTATTTCCTGATATAAAGTCATTAGCTAGGCCTCTACCATGATAGGCATTACGGAAAACAATAATATATTTTTTATTATTTTTATTTCCCCATATTTTTATTAATTTATATGCTGCGTCTACGGCTTCTGATCCAGAATTTAATAAAGTTACTTTGTTAAAATGTTTTGGTGATATAGATAATAATTTTTTGATAAAATCTCTTTTTATTTTTGTTGGATAGTTATAAGAAAAAAGAAGATTATTATCTATCTGTTTTTTGATTGCTTTTTTAATTGATGGATTACTGTGTCCAGCATTCGTGACAAAAATTCCCGACGTAAAATCTATCCATTTATTTCCTTTATTATCAAAAACTGAAAAATTTTCTGCATGATCCCATGTTATTTGAATACTATTTCTAACGCTATCTGGTTCAAGCTTGTTTATATCAACTGCTATAGAATCGCTTTTTAGCTTAAATCCCTTTTTTATTTTTCTATATTTTGTTTTTATTTCCATAATTTTTCTTTAAATAATCATAAATTTTCCATTTACCCTCCTTAAGAAGGTATTTAATAAATGGTATGTCGCCAAGACCATCTATTTCTCCGGTGTTTTGAGTAATTAATGGTAATATTTTAGGCCCATGAATTGAATTATATTTTAATATTGTTTTTGGTATTAAAATATCAACATATCCATTTGGTTCATAGGCCGGAGGGAACGATTGGCGTGGTAAATTATGATATTCTTTTCTTTTGTCATTTGGGAATAGGCCGGTAAAAAAATTATTTTTTATACAAAACATTTTGTTAGGAGGTTCTTTCATTTCGTGGGCAGATCTTAGAGATGTGGCCTTTTTGTTTTTTATTATTTTTTCAATTGCTTCATCAATTACCTTCGGGTTTCTTAATGGTGTTGTTGGCCTTAGGTGTACTATGTAATCAGGGTATGCACCCTCCCTTTCTTTAATCCAGGTCATGGCATGTTTTACAAAATCTATATCAGGAGATTTGTCAGCTGATATTCTTTTTGGCCTTAAGAACGGTGCTTTTGCACCAAAATATTCAGCTATTTTAGCTATTTTTTTACTATCTGTGCTTACTAATATTTCATCTATTTTTTTTGATAAGCGAGCTGCAATAATTGTGTAGGCAATTAAGGGAAATCCTCCTATTTTAAAAATATTTTTATTTTTTATTCCCTTAGAGCCGCCACGAGCTGGTATAATGGCCACTATTTTCATAATGTCTTTAGTTTAGTTCTTAATAAAAAAGCTGGCAAGGGTTACTTGCCAGCAATAATTAACTTATTTTCTTCGAAGTTTTTTCATTACAGGAATTTCTTCATCATATACTTTCTTTACGCCATCGCCTTTTACGAGCTGAAACTCTCTAATCATACGACACAAATTAATTAAGTCCCTCGGCTCTATTGAGGAGGCTTGGTCGCTGCCCCACATAGCCTTATTAAGTGTAATGTGCTTTTCTACAGCGCATGCACCCATAACAACTGATGCGTAAGAAGGAATTATTCCTGCGTCATGACTGGAAAATCCTACAGGAATACTAAATTTTTCTTTTAAAGTGTTCATACACCTTAAGTTTATAGATGCGAGTCCTTCATCATCGCCATCTTTATTAAGGGTATCGCTAGTTTTATAAACACTAGTACAATGCATGATCACAAGATTTTCTCTACCAAGAACTTCCACTGCGTGACTGATTTGTTCCATCGTACTCATACCCGTAGAAAGAATAATTGGTCGCCTTGTTTTGCGGTGATATTTTAATAATTCATCGTCAGTAAGAGATGCCGAAGCAATCTTGTAGCAAACAGGATTAAACTTTTCCATAAAATCAACACTGTCCTCATCCCAACAGGATGCGAACCACATAATTCCCAGCTCTTTACAATACTTATCTATTTCGGCATATTCTTCAAAGCTAAATTCTAGAGCTCTTTTTAGATCGCCATTCGTTGTCCCAAAAGGATTTTCGCGCGGTTTAGCAAGCTCTTCAGCAGTATAAACAACATCAACAGTTCTTTTTTGGAATTTAACAGCGTGAGCTCCGGCGTCAAAAGAAATTTTGATTAAGTCTTTAGCGGTTTGGATATTTCCGTTGTGATTAATTCCGATTTCGGCAATAACCATAGGATGGTTTTCTCCTCCCAAAAGCATGTTACCAATTCTGACTTCTTCCATTTTTTACTCCTTTTTGTAAGATGTACTGATTATATATTACATTTCACATAGACAAAGTCAAGTTTTTTTAAGGAAATATTTAGGTTAGAATTAAAATATTAAAGATATGAAAAATAGATTAATTATAGTTCCTCATTATATAGGATCATTAAAATATTTAGAGAAATTATTACCTGAATTAGATAAAAAATACGATATATATTTTCTCCCTAAGTGGCTATTTTTAAATCGCTTACTTAATAATTTTTCTGATACCGCTAAATCAGAAATGGAAATATATTTAGAAGAAAAAAAATATAAATATTATAATATTCCTGACGTTGTGGTAAATAAGTGGTTTAGATTTATGCCATTTTATTTTTTTATAAAAAGTATATTCATTTACAGGAGAGAAATTAATAAAATCTTAAAAGATAAAAATATTAAAAAAATAATTTCTGTAAGTGATAATAATATTTTCGTTGGTTATTTATTCAAAAGAGCTAAGTCTTTAGATATAGAAACGTTTGTTATCCAGTGGGCTTTAAGTTATCCGACTCAAAGAATAGATGGTAGATTACCCTTAGGTAGTCAAGGTTTTTTAAGGATGGGAGTTTATTTAATTCATAAATATTTAAGAAAATTTATAATTAAGATTATTCTTATTTTCTTCTTAGGAGAGGACTTTACTAGAGTTAATGGAAAAACTATCGCCAGTGGCCCATCACAAAAATTTGGGGTTATTAACAAGATGGCCTATGAGTATTTTTCATCTAGAGGGATTAAGAAAGATAAGATGGCTATTGTTGGATATTTAGATTTTTATTTTGCAGAGAGGGTAAAAAAAGAATTTGATACTAACTCAGATTTAAAAATAAAAATTGCTAATAAATATAATATTAATTTAAATAAAAAAAATATAACTCTTTATTCATCGCCGCTAAATACAATACCCTCGATATTAAATGATCAAGAGCAGCGTGAATATGTAGAAAAAATTATAAAAACAATAAGAAAAATTTTAAATGAAAAAGATTATGATATTTTATTTAAAATTCATCCATCTGAAGATATTAATTTATATAAAGGATTAGAAAATAATGGCGTCAAAATTTATGACAAAGGCGTTGATAATAATAAGCTTATCTATTTTTCAGATTTACATATAGGCAGTAATTCTACCACTAGCTTTATTCCTATGGTAATGAAGAAAGATATTATTTTTCTAAACCTATTTAAGCTATCTGGAGTAGAGGGGGCAAGAGAGTATTTATTGATTAATCAATACATTCATTCTTTTGAGGATTTTGAAAAGTGTCTGCAGGAGTTTAGATTAAATAAATTAAAAAAACAGTATAAAGAATCTAACGATTTATTAATTAATGACTCTTTGTCTAAAATAATTAATTGGATCAATTAATTTGTATTTTATTTTATTAGTGTATATTATTGTTAGATATAAAAAAATTAAATTATATTAAAAAATATGAGCGAACGAGGAAATTTAAAAGATTATTATAATAAATTATATTCTGAAGATAAGGATAAAGAATGGATTGATTTTCAAAAGGCTTCTGATGGGCTAACTGAGAGTCATAAATTTATAGTTGATTCTCTAAAAGAGAAAAATTTTAAAGCCGAATCTATCATGGATTTTGGTTGTGGAAGAGGGGAGTTTCTTCATTATTTTAAAGACATGCCGACAAAAAAGGGTATTGATTTTTCTGAGGTTGCTATAGATTTTGCTAAAAAAACTTATAAAGATATAGATTTTATTTTAGGAGATGAAACTGCGGTTGAGGGCTTTTATGAATTAGTAACTTCTGTTGGTGTTATTGAGCACGTTGATGACCCAAGGCGCCTTTTTAATGCTCTATATGGAGCAACTAAGCCAGGAGGTCTTTTATATATAGTCTGCCCTAATCATGCCAATGTTCGCGGGGTTGTTTGGCAGACCTTGTCGTTATTATTTAACGTTCCGATGTCTTTAGCAGATAAGCATGTCATAAATTATTCAGATATTAAAAAATGGGCCGGAGATAGCGCAGAAATTGAATTTGAAAGTTTGAGCGATGATGTTTCTATGGGACCTGGAATGGTGGTAGATTTAAAAAAGAGACTTACAAATGCATTGAGAGATGCAAAAATGGATAACTCTAATGTAGACAAGTTATTGGAATGGCTTGAAAATAATAGAAAGTTCTTTTTAAGTGGACCAAAAAATGGCTGGCATGCCGTTTATATTATTTCAAAGAAATAATTAATTTTCTTTTTTAAACCAAACCCAAAAGTATCTTTCTCCTTCACCAGAGTATTTTATGATGCTTAGTCCAATTTTTTCTGCCATTTTTGAAATTTCATTTTTTGTAAAATCTGGACCATAAAACCAATTCTTTTTACTTGTTGGCAGCCCTCGGAATTGGATTTTTGCTATACCATTTATTCTTAAAACTCTTTTTATTTCTCTAAGATTTTTTTCTATTATTTTTTTATCTGGCATATGCTGGAAAACTATAAAAGAAAATACAAAATCAAATAATTCATTTTCGAATGGATAGTTTTGGCCATCTGTTTCATAAAAATTAATATTATTTTTATTTTTTAATCGCGCCTTGGCGGTTTCTATCATTTTTGATGATATATCTATTCCGGAGACAGATTTAAAATCTTGAGATATAAATTCTGTTATTCTTCCTATACCACAGCCAATTTCTAATACTGATTTTTTGTTGAAATCTACTAATTGATTTTTGATTAACAGATCATTTAAGATAAGATCTTTGTAGTCTTTTTCACCTGTTTCGCGAAATTTTTGTTCGTCTATATTTTCATCTATATCGGTCATTATAAAATATCTCGCATTTTTATCCGCCAATTTATTCCATTTTTCTTTAGCTTCTATAATATTTTCTTGATGATAAAATCTATTAATAGTGCGCTTAATAGTGCGCTTAATATTGTTTGGAATGTATGAGCTAATTTTAGATTTTATTTTTCTTAAAATATTCATTTGTTTAGATATTTGTTAATTATATTAAATGATATACTAGTTACATTATTTCGGGTATATATGTTCTATATTATATATGAAAAAAATTCTTTTAAAAACTAAAATATATTTGTTAATATTTTTAACAATATTTTTATATCCGCTTATTAAGATTTTTATCTTATTAAGAAAAAGAACTTTAGATGAAAAATTAAATATTTTTATAATTCCTCACTTAACTAGGGTGGGAGATTTAATTTGTTCAACGCCCGTTTTTTACGCAATTAAAAATATTTATCCTAATAGTAAAATATCTGTACTGGTTTCTAAAAAGGCTATTGGGATTATTAAAAATAATCCTAGAATAGACGATATCATTATTTATGAAGATTATTCCTTTTTGAGCTTAATGTCTGAAATAAGGAAGCGAAAATTTAATTGGAGTTTTAGTTTGTCTGGCACCTCTATTAGCACTTTATTAGTTTTATGGGGATTAATTCCTAATAGAGTTAAATTAACTCGCTCTCCTAAGCCATTTACAGAATTAATAACTGATTGGATGTGTAATTTTAGACCTTTTTATATTCATCACACTTTTTTACCAGATTTTAATTTAAAAATTTTAGAAGTTATAAAAATATTTAACCCAGATTTTAAAAAAGAAGTTTTTACTACGAAAGAGTCAGACGATAAGGCAGGCAATTTTTATAAAGAAAAAGAAATAAGTAACGAAGATTTAGTTATCGGAATAAGTATTACTGCGGGTAATAAGATTAAAGAGTGGGGAGATGATAAATTTTTAAAGTTGGCAAATAAAATAAATAAAAAATATAAATCTAAATTAGTATTTATTGGTTCTGGTGCGGATAAGGAAAGAGTTAATAATTTATTAGAAAAAGCTAATAATCATAATTTTATAGGCGCGACTAATTTTTCTTTAGAAGAATTACCATCTTTGATGAAAAGATTTAATTTATATATTAGCGTTGATACTGGCCCAGTTCATGTAGCTGATTCTCTAAATATTCCCCTCATAGACATTATCGGCCCCGCCGATCCTAATGAACTTGTTCCTAAGAATAAAAATGGCTTGATTATTGCTCCACCTAAAAAAAATAAACCATCTGTTTTTGCATTTAAAAAAACCGGTAAAGCAGAGGAGCAAAAATTAGCTTTAAAATCTATCGATATTGATGATGTTTTTGTGGGAGTTGTTAAATTACTTGATAGATAATAATATTTGACCGAGTAATTTAGAGGGTGTTACATTTATTATAACTTTTAAGTTTTAATATTGTATGAAAAGAATTCTTATAACAGGCGGTACCGGATCTTTTGGTAGTGCCATGATTAATCGTCTTTTGAAGGATGACTCCGCAGAAGAGATTGTTATTTTTAGTCGCGATGAAAAGAAGCAACACGACATGTCTCAAGCCATTAAATCACCTAAGGTGAGATATTTTATTGGTGATACTAGAGATATAGACGTAGTTAGAGCTGCTATGAAGGGAGTTGATACAGTTTTTCATGCTGCTGCATTGAAACAAGTTCCTACTGGGGAATTTTTTCCAATGGAAGTGGTTAAAACAAATATTTTAGGAACGCAAAACGTTTTTGACGCCGCTGAAGAAGCTGGGGTTGAAAAAGTTGTGTTGTTAAGCACTGATAAAGCAGTTTATCCAATTAATGCAATGGGCATTTCTAAGTCTATGGCAGAAAAATTAGTCTCAGCTAGAGCCAGCAATAAGTCAAAGACAATTTTTTGTACTGTTCGTTACGGTAATGTTATGGCTACGCGCGGATCAGTTATCCCGCTTTTTGTAGATAAAATTAAGAATAAAGAAAGTTTACCAGTAACAAATCCAGAAATGACAAGATTTTTATTGTCTCTTGATGATGCTATTGATTTAGTGCTTTTTGCTATAAAAGAGGGAAGAAACGGAGATTTGTTTGTTAAAAAGGCCCCCGCAGTTACTATTAAGGATTTAACTCAGGCCTTGTTGAATATATTTAAGGCTAATAATGAAATAAAAATTGTCGGAACAAGGGCGGGAGAAAAGGTTCACGAAACTCTTGTAACAGAATTGGAATTAGCTAAGTCTGAAGACATGGGAGATTTTTTCAGAATAATGTCTCATACTCAAGATTATAAAAAATATTATCATGAGGGTGCAGATTTAGAGACAAAAGGAGATTATACTTCTGAAAATACAAAGCGTTTATCTATTAAGGAGACAGAAGAACTATTACTTAAGCTTAATTATATAAATAATCAATTAAGATAATGAAAAAGATAGGCATAACTGGTAGTAGTGGATTTTTAGGATGGCATTTAAGAGCTTTTTTATCTACGTTAAAAGATTTAGAAATATTAGAATGCGATAAAGATTGTTTTAATAACTCTTCTAAGTTAGAAGAGTTTGTTTCTAATTGTGATGTTATTGTTCATTTAGCTGGTGTTAATCGCGGAGATGATAAAGATGTTTATGAGATTAATGTAGATTTAGCTAAAAAGTTAATTGAAGTTCTTAAAAAAACATCTTCAACTCCTAATGTTATTTTTTCTTCATCTACTCATATTGATAGAGATACTGCTTATGGAGGGGCTAAGAAGGAGACTAGTGAATTACTTGCCAATTGGGGTAAGGAGGCGGGCGCCGAGGTTACAAGTTTAATTCTTCCTCATATTTTTGGGGAATTTGCTAAGCCATTTTATAATTCTGCGGTAGCCACTTTTTGTTATCAATTAGCTAGTGGAGAAAAATCAGAGATTAATCGTGATGGTAAAGTTTCGTTAGTATATGTGCAGGATGTTGCTAAAATTATTTATGACTTTATAAAAAATCCTAGAACAGAAAATTTTTATATTAAGGGACAAGATATGTCTATGGGTGATTTATATGATTTATTAACTTCTTTAAAGGAAGAATATTATAAAGACATTGTTCCAAACCTAGATAATAAATTACATTTAAATATTTTTAATACTTTTCGTTCTTATATTGTTGATTCTTTTTATCCAAGAGAATTAGTTTTGCATTCTGATGAAAGAGGCAGTTTATTTGAAATGACCAAGGAGCGAACTGGTGGGCAAACTTTTATTTCTACTACAAAATCAGGAAAGACTCGTGGCGATCATTATCACTTTAGAAAAATTGAAAGATTTTGTGTTGTAGAGGGAGAGGCAGAAATAAAAATAAGAAAATTATTTACAGATGACGTTAAAACTTATAAAGTATCTGGCGATAAGCCGGTTTATATCGATATGCCAACTTTTTACACTCACAACATTACCAATGTCGGTGAAAAAGATTTAATTACCGCCTTTTGGGTTAATGAAATATTTAATCCTGATGATCCAGATACATTTTATATAAAAGTTTAGTTATATTATATATGAGTAAGATAAAAATAATGACAGTTGTTGGTACTAGACCAGAAATAATCAGATTATCTGAAGTTATTAAGGAATTAGATAAAATGGCTGATCATGTATTAGTTCATACTGGGCAAAATTATGATTATGAATTAAACGAAATTTTCTTTAAGAATCTGGGCTTAAAAAAGCCAGATTATTTTTTAGATGCTGCTAAGGGTAAGCCATCAGAAACGGTTGGTAACATCCTCATTAAAATTGATCCAATTTTAGAAAAAGAAAAACCAGAAGCATTTTTAATACTTGGTGATACGAATAGTTGCATGGCTGCTTATGCCGCCAAGCGTAGAAAAATACCAGTTTTTCATATGGAGGCTGGTAATAGATGTTTCGATGCTCGTGTTCCGGAAGAGTTAAATAGGGGTATTGTAGATAGAATGAGTGATATTAATATCGTTTATAGTGATTTAGCTAGATTAAACCTTGTTAGAGAGGGATTTTTATCAGATAGAATTATTAAGAGCAGTTCTCCTATGAAAGAGGTTTTAGATAAAAATTCTAAACAAATAGAAGATTCAAACATTCTTAAAGAGCTCGACTTAAAAGAAGGTGATTATTTTGTTTTTAGCTCTCATCGTGAAGAAAATATTAATATTGATAAAAATTTTGATGCAATTATTGAGATAGCAAATAAAATTGCTGAAAAATATAGTAAACCAGTAATTTTTCCAGCTCATCCTCGTACTAAGAAAAAAATAGATGATAATAATTTAAAATTAAATAATAATATTAAAATTATTAAGCCATTAGGCTTTTTCGACTTTGTTAAGTTAGAAAAAAATGCTCTATGCACCCTTTCTGATAGTGGAACAATCAGTGAAGAATCGTCTATCTTAAATTTTCAAGCTGTAAATATTAGAGAAGCACATGAGCGCCCAGAGGCGATGGATGAGACATCAGTAATTATGTCTGGATTAAATTCTGATCGTGTTTTACAAGCCATAGAGGCAGCGGTAGCTCAGCAAAAAGGAGAAAAAAGAGATTTTAATATGCCGAACGATTATAATATTTCTAATGTATCTAAAAAAATATACCGTATAATTTTGAGTTACACAGATTATATTAAAAGAGTTAATTGGCTAGAGAAATAATTAGTATTTAAATAAATCTATTATTTTATAGAAAATATTTTTAAACACTTCGTATAAACGAGGTGTTTTATTTTGTATAATATTGAGCATGGGGGATAATTTTTTTCTAAATTTATGAATTTTATGTGGAGGCATTATATTTGCACCATATCTTTTTCTAATTAGTTCACGCTCTTTTTCAAATTTACTTTTTCCTGTTGTTGTTTTTGAATTACTCCAAATTCTAAAAGCGGCTATTGTTTCTGGTAGATATTTAGTTTTGGCTTTTTGAAAAATTCTAAACCACATATCTAAATCCATACAGTATTGTAATGATTCATCTAAATAACCAATTTCTTTTACTATTCTCATGGTAAAGAAATTAACAGCAAATGAATTACCTCTAGTTTTTAATGTTTCTAATGTTTCATTTGGATTGGGTCTTGGGTAGATAGTGGATTTATTTTTATTTTCATAAACTCTCATAAAATCTGTATAGATAAAATCTATATCAGGATTTTTTTCAAATTCTTTAGCTACAGCCTCAAATGCTCCTGGTAGATAGTAGTCGTCGGAATTCATCCAGGTAGCTGCATATCCTTTGGCCATTTTTAATCCTTCATTAATAGCGCTAGTTTGGCCGCCATTTTTTCTTGTCTTATATCTATAAGATATTCCATTGCATTTTATGGGCCACTTTTTTTCTTTTAATAATTTATCGTATTTTTCGATAATAGAAATTGTATTATCGGTAGAACCATCATTAATGATGATGTAGTCAATATAAAAATTTCCCTCTTGAGATAAGATACTTTTTATCGTTTCTTCTATATATTTTTCCTGATTATAAGTAGGCGTAATTATACTTAATGTTAGCGCCATATTATTTAATTCCTTCTAAGTTAAGGCTTATTTGGTATTTATTATATATTTTTCTAGAGCCAGCCCAGTCACTAAATGAATAATATTCTGTATTTTCTGGATCCCATTCTCTTACCTCTTTAAAACCAGCTTCCTTTAATAGATTGGAAAGAAATTCTTTATTAAAAATAGTTTTATGAAAATCATATTTTCCACCTTCCTGAGCCCCCATTAATGGGGGTAAAATAATTTTTGCATTTTTATTTTCCTGATTATAAACATCTACTAATTTATTAAAATCAGGAACTGATAATCTTAAGACACCACCATCTTTTAAGACTCTTCTCCATTCTTTTAAAACATTAATTAGTTCTGCGTGTGAGATGTGTTCTAAGACGTGACAAGCATAAACTAAGTCTGCATAGTTTTTAGAAAACATTGGTAATTTTTCTACTGGAGATACGTAGTGTACGTGGGGAAATGGCATGCCGTCTACATTAATATATCTTTCGTCATTTTGATTCCCGCATCCTAGATGGATTAATACCTTGCCATCTGGATTTTTAGGTAGTTTTGGGGGATAAAAGAATCTTTTTATTCTGTAAAATGCATTTCTTAGAATGGATTGAAAAGTTATTCTAAGCGGTCTTAAAATGCTTCTTATTTTTTTATATAGCTTGGTAATCATAAGATGTAATTATCATACATAATTGGTGATAATTTGGCTAATTTTTATATTTGATACTTAATTTATATTAATATAGTTATATTATTGCAGGTATATATGAAAAAAATATTATTCAGTGTTGCATCTAAATTAGAAATGAGAAACCACCTCCTTGTTCCTGGGGGAACTTTTGAATTATTAAATAATGATAAAGACAATAAAATTGTTCTTATAATAAGTAATCCTATGTACGATAGATATAAGGATTATTTTGATAGCCTTAAAAGTGAGAGTGTTGAAATAGAGTTAATAGATTCTCAGTATCATATGGTGGGTAAGAATTGGTTGCAAAAGCTATTTATATTTTTCTATTCCTATTTAGTTTTTACTCCAACCACTAGGTTAATTGCATCAAAAGGAGCTAGAACTGGAATTGTCGCCGCCGGGGGAAGAAGTTATTTATATGGATTAAAATGGTTAAATTATCAATTATTTGGTCATTTTAGATTTATAAAAAAATATTTTGTTCCAAGAATTTATTTTTATGTTTTTAAGGATAGGCCTTATAAATTTTTATTTGATAAGCATAATCCAGATTTAATTTTTCTTCCTAATGTTGCTCATGGTCCAGATATTCATCTTTTGGCTGAGGCTAAAAGATGGGGAATAAAAACTATAGGAATGTGTGGAAGTTGGGATCATTTTAATAAATATTTTGTTCCACTAAGATTGGATAGATTATTGGCATGGAACGACCCTCTTAAAGAAGAGGCTTTAGATTTTGAAGCCTATGAATCAGAGCAAATAGAAGTAGTTGGTTTTCCTCAATATGATATGAAGTATAAGGATGTTATTTGGGATAGAAAAGAATTTTTAATAAAAATAGGATGTCCTGAGAATAAAAAAATTATACTTTTTGCTTCTGAGGGGGCTTATTTCCCAGATGGTCCAGATGTTATAGACATGATTGATAAATGGATTGTTAATAAAAAACTTTCAAAAGATGCTTTTATAATTTTAAGGCTTTATCCAGGCGTTGGCCCGGATAAGATTTTGTATCAAAGATTTTTGAATCATCCTAATGTTTTTATTGATCTAGTTGATAACTGGGGTTCAAGAGAAAATTTAATAAATTTTACAAATACAATTTATCATTCAGATGTTATTATAAGCACTTATTCAACAATCGCTATAGATGGTGTTGTTTTTGATAAGCCGCTTATTAATACTAATTTTGATGGTTATCAAAAAAGACCTAAAAATAAGTCTGTTAAGCGCCTAGAATCTTTTTCACATTTTAAACATGTATCAGATACAGGGGCATTATCCAATGTTGAATCTGAAAATCAGCTTCTTGAGAATTTAAATAAATACTTAGAAAATCCTAGCTTTAATCATGAGAATAGAGAGGTAATGCAAAAAAGAATGTGTTGGAAATTAGATGGTAAATCTTCCCAAAGAATAGTAGATGCAATTACTAAATATCTTAACGAGTAATGTCTTATGAACTCTGAAGCAAAAACCATTTTTATTACTAGCTTTCACGGATTTTTATCTAGAGTATTGAGCGCTGGACTATTAAGCGAGATTTTAAATAAGACTACATATAATGTGGTTATTTTTGTTTATGATTTTAAAAAAGATTTTTACGAAAAAGAGTTCTCTTCTAATCGTGTAAAAATAGAGCCCGTTGATCATAAAAATATTCCAAGACTCAGTTCTTTTTTTTCGGGACTAGCTTTTATGTTATTGAATAGTGGGACGATGAAAATTAAAAATAAATCTAAGCTTAAAAATGATCATAATTATTTAACTTTTTTATTTAAAAAATTAATTTCTTTTTTAGGAGGCTTTAAATTAGTAAGATATATTTTTAGAAAAATAAATTATTTTTTTTCAGATAAATATTTTTTTAAAAAACAGTTTGATTTTTATAGGCCAGAATTAGTTTTATCTTTAGATATAAAGCATCTCTTTGATACTCAGATACTTATGGAGGCTAAGAGTCGAAAAATTAAAACTATGGGCATGGTTCGTTCCTGGGACAATTTAACATCAAAAGGAGTTTTAAGAATTCTGCCAGAAAAATTAATTGTTCATAATAATTTAATTAAAGAAGAGGCTGTTTATTATAATGATGTTAATCCAGATAATATTTTTATTGTTGGCGTTCCTCACTATGATATTTATCACTCTTTTAATGCTATGGATAAATCAATTTTTTTGAAAAATTTAGGATTAGAATCAGATAAGAAGACTATATTATTTGCTCCTATGGGTAGTCGTTTTTGTGATACTGATTGGCAAATTATAAAAATTCTAAAAGAAGCGCGAAAAAATTCTTTAATACCTAAAAATGTTCAATTTATTATAAGAATGCCTCCTACTGACAATATTAATTTAGAAGAATTATCATTAGATAAATCATTTTTTATTGATAATCCTGGTACAGATATTAAATTAGCTGGTATTAAAAATAAAGAAATGACTACTGATGATGCTATCTATCTTGCTAATTCTTTAATTAATAGCGATGTTGTAATAACCGGACTTTCTACTCTTTTAATAGATTCAATGATTTTTGATAAGCCAACCATCGCAATAGGCTTTAATGGCAATGAGAAAAAGAATTACCACCAGAGCGTTATAAGATATTTTGATTATGATCATTTAGTTAATTTAAAAAAGACTAGGGGAATGAGGATTAGTTCTTCTAAAGAAGATTTAATTAAATTTATTAATCTTTATTTAGAAGATAATAATTTAGATGAAAAATTTAGAAGAGAGGCGGTAAGGCAGCAGTGTTATTTATTAGATGGGCGCGCTAGTGAGCGCATAGTTAATGTTTTATTAAGGTAACTATAAAATTTAAAATATGAAAACAGTTTTTATTTCAATATTACAAGGCGTAGAGGCTAGAAATATATTGCGTACTGATATATTTAGAATTCTATCTAAATATGAAGATGCTAAAATAGTTCTGTTAGTGCCTAGTAAATATAAATTTGATCATTATAAAAAAGAATTTCCTGAAACGAATAGATTAAAGTATGAAATTATTAATAATTATCAAAAAACCTTTTTAGACAAACCTTTTTCACTTTTTAAAGTTTATCTTTTAAAAACTGAAACAATGGACATTAAAAGAAGGTTGAGATTATTAAAGGATAGGAATTATTTTAGATACTACATTAGTTATATTTTTAATAGAGTGGTATCTAGACGATTTATTAGAAGGGCGATTAGATTTTTAGATGAATATATTGTTTGGGATAATAATTTTAAAAAATTATTTGATAAATATAATCCAGATTTAGTATTTTTAGCTCATTTATTCGGAGATGAAGAGATTTCTATTTTAAGAGAGGCTAAAAAAAGGGGGGTTAAATCAATCGGATTTGTTATTTCTTGGGATAAGCTAACATCTCGTAATATAATCAGAATCTTACCAGATAGATTAATCGTTCCAAACGATATAAATAAAGAAGAAGCAATAAAATATCAAAATGTTCCAGAGGATATTATTTTTGTTGGAGGCGGTCCTCAATTTGATATATATCAAGAAACAGATTTCTCTTCTAAAGAAGAATTTTGTAGACAATTAGGTATTGACCCATCTAAAAAAATAATTCTTTTTTGTCCCATGGGAAGATCTTTTAGTGGTTCGGATCGTCGCACTATTGATTTATTAGAAGATTTTTACAATAAAAAACGCTTTGATGAAAATGTTCATTTTATAGTCCGTTTTCCACCAAATGACTCTGTTGATATTAGTAATTTTGATAATAAAAATTTTAGTATCCAATCTCCTGGAGTTAGGTTTAGTGCTGCTAGGGGAGTAGATTGGGATATGACATTTAATGACTTAAATTTATTAGCAAATACTATTTATCATAGCTCTTTGGTTATTTCTGGCCCCTCAACAATGTTTATTGATGCCGCTATCTTGGATAAACCCATAATCGGAATTAATTTTGGCGCCAGTGGAATTTTTTCAATTAATGGAAAATTTCCTTATTATAAATTCACTCATTTAGAAAATGTGGTTAAATTAAATGGAGTAAGCATCGCAGAGGATTCAGAAGAACTATTAAATTTAATTAATCTATATTTAACTAGTCCGCAAAATAATAAAAAAGAAAGAAGTCTCATTGTTAAAGAGCAGGTTGGCGACCCAGTTTATTTATCTGGCAAAAAAATAGCAGATTTTATAATCTCAAATATTAAATAATTTATGAAAATTTTAATTATCGAATCACACAATTACTCTAAAAAAGCGATTTCTATATATAAAAAAATAGGAAAAATTTATTTATTAAAAGACTTTAAGAGGTCTAAAATAAATTCTTATAAAAACAAATTTAAAGATATTGATATATTGGTTGTTCGTGACCGAGTTCTGGTAGATAAAAAAATGATAGAGTTAATGCCAAAATTAAAAGTTGTTGCATCTCCAACAACTGGATTAAATCATATAGATACAGATTTCTTAAAAAAGAATAGAATTAAATTAATTTCTTTACGTGGTCGCAAAAAGTTTTTAAAAAATATTACTTCTACTTCAGAACATGCTATGGCTCTTTTATTATCCCTTATTAGACATATTCCATGGTCATTTAACGATGTTAAAAATAGTGAGTGGCCTCGTGATATTTATATAGGAAATCAATTAAAAGATAAGACCTTAGGGATATTGGGTTATGGTAGGTTGGGAAAAATATTTAAAAAATATGCGAAGGCCTTTGGTATGAACATAATCGCATCCGATCCACATGTTTCTAAAAAGCAGATGGCCAAAGACGGCGTTAAAAAAGTATCTATGAATGATTTATTTAAGAAGTCGGATATTATATCTTTACACGTTTTATTAACTCAAGATACATTTGATTTAGTTAAAAATGATCACTTAAAATTAATGAAAAATAATTCTTTTTTAATTAATACATCTCGAGGCGAAATAATAGAGGAGGGTGCGCTATACAAGGCATTGTCTAATAAATGGTTAAGAGGTGCTGCTATTGATGTGATGCGCGATGAGAGAAATGATGGGAGTCACTTAAAAAATAATGATTTAGTTAAATACGCTAAAGGTCATGATAATTTAATTATCACTTCTCATTTAGGTGGTGTAAGTTATGAAGCTATGGAAGAAACAGAGAATTTTGTTGCAGATTTAGTGAAATCCTATATTATTAAAAAAAGAATTAAAAAATAAATTATGAATTACGAAGAAATTATTAACAACAAGTATTTTCAGGAATTTCTAAAAAAGAATCCAGATTTAAGATTTGTTGGTGTTTCCGGTGATGGTGAAGAGGTTTTTAGGCTTCAAGATAAAAATATTAAATATAAAGGTGATAGATTATTCCCTGTTGTTTTAGGTGGGAAAGAGTGGTCTTTGAAAGATCAGGAGGCTAGCGCTGAAAAATATAAAGACAAGATAAAAAGAATTTTTGATTTAAAAAACATTGAAAAGGGTAGAGAGGAGAGCATTAAAGATGATATACAAAGAATTAAAATTGTAGAGAAGTTTAATTTTGGAAAAAATGTTTTAGAATTTGGCTGTAGTGATGGTACAGTGAGCATTCATATAGCTAGAAATAAGAAGGTTTCTAGAGTTGTTGGTGTTGATGTAAGAAAGAGCGCTATCAAAGATGCTAATAATTTATTAAAGAGACTAACTGCAGAAAAATTTATTAGAAAAAAAGATTCTAAAAAAGTAGATTTTGTAAGAGGAGATATTAGAAAATTAAAATTATCTCCTAAGAAATTTGATACCGTTTGTGCTTTCGAGGTATTAGAACATATTCATCCAAAAGATTTAACTGCTGTTTTCGAAAGTTTATATAAACTTATGAAGCCATGGGGGAATATGATGATAAGTTTGCCAAATCGTTATCCTAATGAAAAATATTATAAATTAGGCAGAGAAAGGTGGCCATGGCCAGACCATAAGAATTTCTTTAGCAAACTAAGCTTAGAATTTTTCTTAAGACAATACTTTAAAAAGGTTAAGTTTTATCCCCTTTATAAAGGAGAGCCATCGGTTGAAGCAATTTATCTAATGTGTGTTTGTAGCAATTAAATATCGGCTAAAACAGCTTTAAAATCACCCCCTAATTAGGGGGTGACATTGTTTATATATGGATAGTTATAAAGTGTATGAGACCAAAAATTATTGCAGAAATTGCATCTAGTCACAATGGAGATATTGAGCTAGCTAAGTCAATGATTCGTGCTGCCGCTGACGCTGGAGCAGATATAGTTAAATTCCAATCATGGCAGGCTAAAAATGTCCCAGATAATGACCCCGATAAAAAAAGATATGAATCATTAGAACTTAGTGATGCTGATCATGAAGTTTTAATTGATGAGTGTAAGAAAAATGGCGTAGAGTTTTTAACCGCTGTTTTTGATATTGATAGAATCCCATTTTTGAAAAGTCTTGGTCTAAAGAGCGTTAAGGTTCCTAGCGTTAGTCTTAAGGAGTCAAAATTATTGAAGGCATTAGTAGATAATTTCGACCACGTTTTCGTTTCTACAGGAATGAGCACTGAACAAGAAATTAAGCAGGCAATGGATATTTTATCTAAAACAAAATATACAATTATGCACTGTGTGGCTATTTATCCAACTCCTCTAGAAAAAGCTAATTTAGCTAAAATTAATTGGCTTAAAAAGCATGCTCCATCAGTAGGTTATTCTGATCATACTATGGGTATTGATGCTCCTATCGCATCAATGAGTATGGGGATTGATTATTTAGAAAAACACTTTACTTTAAGCCGTCATTTACCACAGCAATCTCATACAACCGCAGATGGATCTAAGCCGATAACTACTCACGCCGTTGCATGTGAGCCACACGAATTAAAAGTTATTTGTGATGCTGCCAAGAAATTAGAAAAAATAATGGGTGACGGAAGCTTAGAAATGCATCCTGAAGAGATTTTAACTCGTAAAAAATATACTGGCAGACTAGGAAAAAATAAATAATATATGAAGAAGTATAAGGTTTTAGGAGTTATTACGGCTAGAGGTGGTTCAAAGGGTATACCGGGAAAAAATGTTAAATTACTAAATGGTAAACCTCTTTTAAGCTATACATTAACAGCCGCTCTTAATAGTAAGTATTTAGATAGGGTAGTTGTTTCTTCTGATAGCAAAAAGATTTTAGATGTAGCAAAGAAATGCGGGGGAGAGTCAGTTATTTTAAAAAGACCTAAAAATTTAGCCAAAGACGGGACACCATCTTTGCCAGTGGTTAAGCATGCGGTTAGAGAAGTAGAAAATAAAATGGGTCAAAAATTCGATTATATTGCATTAATTCAACCAACAACGCCCTTCTTAAATTCGAAAGATATTGATAATGTTGTAAAAATTTTAATTAAAAACAAAGCAAGAACAGTTGTTAGTGTTTGTGAAGTTAATGATCATCCGACTAGAATTAAAAAGATAGTTAATGGTAAATTAATTCAGTATTGTAAAAATTTATCGGAAACAGCTGTCAGAAGACAGGATTTACCAATTGCGTATAAGCGCAATGCAGGAATTTATGCCAACACAAGAAAGGCGGTAATGGATAATAATATTTTATATGGATTTAATGGTAACTGCCTTCCATATATTATGCCTAAGGAAAGGTCTGTTGATATAAATACAATAAATGATTTTTATTTAGCAGAAATCATTGCAAAGCAATTAAATAAGAAAAAATAAAATGAAACCAAGAATTAAGCCAATATTAATCAATAAAGACGTTACTGTTAAAAAGGCTATGACGCTTATTCAAGCAGCTCCTCGTCATAAAATAAAAGATGTTCCAACTGGAATGGCCTTGGTTATTGATAAAAAACACAAGCTTTTGGGCGTGGTTACAGATGGAGATATTAGAAGAGCAATTTTAAAGGGAATGAGCATTGATGAACCCGTTGAAAAGATTATGAGAAAAGACCCCGTTATAACAAAGCGTGGTGCTTCTCCGACTGAAATGAGTAAAGATGTTATAAATCAAATAGAAAAAAGGGAGATTGCTAATAAGACTGTTAACAAGGTCATCATTATTAATGAAAGTAATAAGGTTCATGATGTTATCTCCTTTTTTGATATTTTAAAGAATACTGAAATACAAAGTCGCAATATTTGTGTTATTGGACTTGGTTATGTTGGACTTACTTTAGCCCTCACTTTGGCTGATATAGGATTTAAAGTTGTTGGCGTTGATTCAAATAAAAAAATTATAGATTCTCTTAATAAAGGAGAGCCTCATTTTCATGAAGTAGGATTAGAATCACTTTTAAAACATCATATTAATAAAAAATTCACAGTAGAGACTGATATAAAAAGAGCTAAGAGTGATGTTTATATAGTTGCCGTAAATACTCCGGTTGAAAATAAAAAAGTTATTATGACTTATTTAGAGGGAGCCACGAAATCTCTAGGAGCTGTTTTAAAGCCTCATGATTTAGTTATTTTACGATCTACTGTTCCAGTAGGAACCTGTAAAAATGTTTGTATTCCAATTTTAGAAAAAGAATCTGGTCTAAGGGCGGGCGAGGAGTTTCATCTTGCTTTTGCTCCTGAGAGAACTGTTGAGGGGAAGGCATTAGAAGAATTAAAAACGTTGCCACAAATTATTGGTGGGTTTAATAAAACTAGTCTTGATTTAACAACTAAATTATTTGATCAATTAACCAAAGTAATTGTTCCAGTTGCTAATTTAGAAGCGGCTGAAATGGCTAAGTTGTTGAATAACACATTTAGAGACCTTAGCTTCGCTTATGCCAATGAAATCGCTCAAGTTTGTGACGCCTTTAATATAAATTCTTTTGAAGTTATTAATGCTGCTAATAATGGTTATCCTAGAAATAAAATTCCGCTTCCGAGCCCTGGAGTTGGTGGCGCCTGTTTAACAAAAGATCCTTATATATTAGCAGATTCATCTAGAAAGGCTGGTTTTGAGCCTCGCTTACCTATATTAGGAAGAGATATTAATATTCGAATGATTGATTATGTTGTTTCTAGAGTTAATAAATTTTTAAAAAATGATAATAAAAAAGGAAATGTTTTTGTAATGGGTATGGCCTTTAAGGGGTATCCAGAAACTTCAGATTTGAGATTCTCTACGTCAGTAGAGATAGTTAACGAGCTTAGTAAAAAACACAATGTTAAAGTTTATGATTCAGTAGTTTCTTCTAGCGCCCTAAAAAAGGAAGGGTTTAATTCTATTTCTCTTGAAAAAGGATTTAAAGATGCGGATTGTGTTTTAGTTTTAAATAACCATCCTTCATTTAGAGATATAGATGTTTATAAATTATTATCAACAATGAATAAACCAGGATTATTTTTTGATGGATGGAACTTATTTAATGAGTCAACCATTAATAATGTTCCAGGTATAACTTATGGAACGTTTGGAAAATAAAAAATATATCATTTTAAACTTTTCTTATGGGTTTGGTCCTTTTTTAAGGACGAGTGAGCTCGCTATAGCTATTAATAAAATTCTAGAAGAAAGAGCCGAAAAGAGATTTAAGATAATTGTGCCTTTAGTATATGGCGATGATCAAAAAAGAATAATGAGAGAGGAGTTTAGTGATTATATTAATAGTTATCCAGAAGAGATTTTGTTCGATAAAAATTTAGGTAAATTTTTAAAATCTATTTTTTACTCTGGCGCTGAAGGGTATGAGAATTCTCTTAAAGATTATTTATTAAAATATTCAAAAATAGAAAAAGATGCCATTAATTATATTAATAATGGTCTTGAGGCGGAAAATTTTGATGGTGAAAAAATAAATATTAAAAAATCTGATATATCTTTTGAAATAAATAGATCTTCAAGATTAAATTTCGGTATAGATAATTCTTATTATTATAGCTTTGGTTATGTTTCAGAAATTTTAGAAAAGTCTAAGAAAGTTTCTGAGATTAACATTTCAGAAGAAATTTTAGATTCAGCTGTAAAAAGGTTTAAATTTTTAGAAGATAAGTGTTCTGTTCATTTTATAGCAGAGCCAGGAACTTTTTATACTAATGAGTATAAAAAACGACGGGATACAGAAATAAATATTCCGATGACAGCTTCTATGCCTAAAAATAATGAGGCTGTAGATAGGGGTATTTATGTAACAGTCTCTGGTATATCGGGATTAAAGAATTTATATACATCTATTAAAGAATTTGGATTAAAGATATATACTAACAAACCTGATAAACTTGGATCTGGTGAAAAAAGAATGCCAGGCGTTCTAGTTGATGAAAATATATTATTTCATTTTGCTAGAACTGGTTGGGGATCAGCATGGTTGTCGATTTTGTCAGAAACCCCACTAATTACTATGCCCTATGAAAAAAATGATGATCCTGAAATTTATTTTAACAACAAGATTCTTTCTTCATTAGGTATTTGCAAAATATATAATAGCGAACCAATAAATGAGTTAATGGATTTTAGAAAATCTGCCATAGAAAAAATTAAACTTCTAAAAGAAGAATTGCTTAGTAAGTATGAGACACTGGATGGAGTTGGGTATGCGGCAAATAAAATTGTTTTAAATTATTTAAATTAAATGAACACTAAGAGAATTAAAGACTTAATATCGTTATTAAAAAATTTATATGGAGAATATTCTCTCTATATTGCATTGTTATTGGCGCTTGGTTTTTTGAACGGTGCTTTAAGTGGTATTGGCATAGCCGCATTAGCTCCGCTATTTTCTTTTGTTATTGGCGTTAATGAAGCAGAGCAAGATGCTGTGTCAAAGTTTATTTTTCAGGCTTTTAATTTTTTGCACATTAATCCTCAACTTAAGACATTATTAATTTTTATTTCTATTCTTTTTATATTGAAAATGATTGTTTTGTGGGTATTGGGATATATACAAGTGTGGATTATAAATAGCTATGTTTTCAATATGAGATCTTATTTATATAGAAAGGCTTTAAAGAGTAAGTGGTCATTTTTATTAAATCAAAAAATAGGACACCTTGAGAATATTCTTATACAAGATGTAGACATGTTAAGAAAACTACTTAAAAGCTTCTTAAACATATTAAATCAATCTACTAGCTTAATTGTTTATTTATTTATAGCTTTTAGCGTTTCTCCATTTATAACACTGATAACTTTAACTATAGGAATTATTTTATTTTTACTATCAAAGCCGTTTATTTTAAAAACTAGACTTTACGCCAAAGAAGAAGAGGGACTAAGAAAAGAAATAACACATCAAGTTAATGAAAATATTATTGGTTTAAAAACTATTAAGTCTACCTATATAGAGAATTTTGTTATTAATAGTGGAGCAACAATTTTTAAAAAATTAAAAGAAGTAGCGATAAAATTATTTTTTACCAGCAGTATAACTGGTAGTTTATTCGAACCACTTGCGGTAATATTTGTTTCTATTGTTTTTGCTATTTCTTATAAATTGCAACCTGATTTTAGTTTGGCATCTTTTTTGGTTGTAATGTATTTGATAGATAAAATATTTAATTTTATAAAAAAGATACAAAATTCATCACATGCCTTTTTGGGAACCATCCCTAATGCTCAGCGTATAATATCTTTTAAAAAAGATTTATCAGATAACGAAGAAATTGATAGCGGTAATAAAAGCTTTAAATTTGATAATTCTATGGAATTTAAAAATGTTAGCTTTTCTTATAATGATAAGAAAATGGTATTAAAAGACTTTAATCTTGAAATTAAAAGAGGTGATATGATTGGCATTATCGGGTCAACAGGATCTGGGAAAACAACAATCGTAGATTTAATATTGAGATTATTCAGTCCTCAAAAAGGAGATATTTTGATGGATAAAGAAAATATAAATGATATTAAATTATCGGAATGGAGAAAGAATATCGGCTATGTTTCTCAAGATATGTTTTTAAAAAATGATACTATCGCCAATAATATTAAATTTTATGATGAAAGTATCACAGACCAAGAAATGGTTGAGGGCGCAAAGAAGGCTAATATATATGAATTTATTGATTCTTTACCAGAAAAGTTTAATACAATGTGTGGTGAAAGGGGTGTAAAATTTTCTGGAGGCCAAAGGCAAAGAATTGTTTTAGCTAGGGCGCTAGCTAGAAAGCCTAAATTATTATTACTTGATGAGGCCACAAGTGCCTTAGATACAAAGTCAGAAGATTTAATTAAGCAGACCATAGAGAAAATGAAAAAAAATATTACTATAATAATTATTTCTCATAGACTTTCATTTATCAGAAATGTAGACAAGTTAATAGTTTTGGATGAGGGTAGAGTAGTTGAAAAAAATAGCCCAGATAATATGTTGAATAACCCAAATTCGTATTTTTATAAACTATATAATCACAAAATATAATTTTTTATGATTAAAGTAATTGTTTTTGATTTTGATGGTGTGATTGTAGACTCTAATGCATTAAAAGAAAATGCTTGGAGCTCTGTTTTTATTGATAGAGATGATAGGGCTAAAAAAATTATTGAAAATATTGCTAGTAGTAGGCGCGGGGACCGTTTTTATATTATTGAAAGAGCTTTGATTGAATTAGGTGAACCAAAAGAAAAAATACCGTCATTAGTTGATTATTATGCTAATCGTTATAATGATTTAGTTTTTGAAAATATTATTAATCATGGAATTTTTCAGGGTGTTCCCGAATCATTAAATAATTTTTCTAAGAGATATTCTCTATACATTAATTCAGCTACACCAGAACAGCCCTTAAAAGAAATAGTAGAAAGACTTGAACTTTCTAATTATTTTAAGGGTATTCATGGTAGTCCGGCGTCTAAGCTAGACAATCTTAAAAGGGTTAAAGAATTAGAGGGGATAGATAAGGGGAGTATTTTAATGGTTGGTGATAGTGACGTAGATTTTTTTGCCGCAAAATCAGCAGGCGTTAAGTTTATCGGAGTTAGGAATAGTTTTAATAAATGGTCTAATTGCGAATTCCCAACGATTGAATCTATTAACGAAATAAAAGATTTATCTACCCTTTTAGGTCCCTAATTTGACTAGAAACTAAAAAGCCCTTTATTTTGTTCTATAAATGAGGTAAAATAGAGCAAAATTAATATGGCTAAATCAATAAATAAACGTAAAATTTGTTTCCCTATAATGAGTAGGGTTCATTATGCTCGTCAAAAGTATCTTTTGAGTTTATTAAATAAGCACCCTAATATTGATTTACAGCTTGTAGTTGGTGGCTCTGTCCTTTTAGATAAGTACGGAGAAAGGTTTATTCCTGCCATGAAAAAAGAGGGTCTTAATATTAATGAAACGATTACCAATGTTATTGATGGCGGCAATCACGTTGCTATGGCCAAAACTGCTGGTTTGACAGCGTTAGAATTTGCCAATTCTTTACATAAACTAGATCCCGATATTGTTTTAATTCGTGGTGATAGATTTGAGCAGCTTGCTATGGCTATGACTGCTGCTTATATGAATAAAACTATAGCTCATATTGAAGGGGGAGATGTTACTGGTACCATCGATGAAAGTGTAAGGCATGCCATAACTAAATTGGCACATGTTCATTTTGTAACCAATGAAGACGCAAAAAAAAGAGTTATTAAAATGGGGGAGGATCCAAATATGGTATTTAATGTTGGCTCTCCAGATATAGAGTTTGTTTCAATGTTGGATTCTAAAGTTGGAAATGGTATAGATTCTAATATTGGAGTTGGATATAATCTTGATTTTAAAAAACCGTATTTAGTTATTATGCAACATCCTGTTACTACAGAAAAAAATAACGGAAAGAATATGGAAATTTTATTAAAGGCTATTGATGACTTAAATATGCAAGCTGTATGGTTTTGGCCAAATAGTGATGCAGGAACAAAGGATATGGCTAAGGCTATTAGAAGTTATAGAGAAAATGGAAAATTAAAAAATAATAAAATTAGATTTGTAACAGATATATTACCAGAAAATTTTATAAAATTAGTTGAGCAGTCAGCAGCTTTTGTCGGTAATTCATCCGCAGGAATAAAAGAGTGTTCTTATCTAGGAACTCCTTTTGTTAATATCGGAACTAGACAGGATGGGAGATTGAGAGCAGAAAATGTATTTGATGTTGACTATAACGGCCCAGCTATTAAAAGAGTAATTAAAAGGCAGGTTTCTCATGGTAAATATAAGGCTTCAGATTTGTATTATAAAAAGGATACAAGTAAGAAAATTTTAGATATTTTAAATAGTGTTAGACTACATAGTCAGAAAAAATTTCATGAAGCCTAAAGTATTAGGAATTATTACAGCCCGTGGCGGATCAAAGGGAATTCCTGGTAAAAATATAAAATCTTTACTAGGTAAGCCCTTAATCTCTTATACAATTGAGGAGGCAAAAAAATCAGGGGTTTTTGACCGCCTGATTTTATCTACTGATAGTGAGGAAATAGCTGAAGTAGCTAAAAAATATAATTGTGAAGTTCCATTCATCCGCCCCGTTGAATTAGCTGAAGACCAGGTTTCTCATTTACCAGTTATCCAACACGCAGTTACTTGGTTAAAAAATAAAGAAAATTATTATCCAGATTATATTATGATTCTTCAGCCCACATCTCCTTTACGCAGAGATTTTCATATTAAAGAGGCGGTAGATTTACTATTAAGAAACGATGCGGATTCAGTTCTTAGCGTTGTGGAAACAAATAATAAACAAATACTTAATTTAGATAATTCTGGTTTTTTAAAATTGTGTAATGGAGATCCTATCTATAAAAGAATTGATAGACGTCAATTTTTACCCAAATCTTATATAAGTGCAGGTTTAATATATTTATTTAAGACAGATTTACTTTTTAGTGAAAATCCAAATTTTTATGGTGAATCGACTCTTCCTTATATTATTGATAATAAATATGTAGCTGATATAGATAATTTAGGCGATTGGAAAGAGGCAGAAGAAAAATTAAAAAAGATTTTATCTGTATAAAATATATTATGGAAGCTAAACCAAAATTAGGAATTGTAGGAGTTGGCTGGGTTGGCGCTCAAGTTAAAAAATATTTTGAAGAATTCAAAAAATATGAATCTGGGAAGGATTTATTATTATACGATATTGATGAGAGTAAATGTGCTGGAGATATAAATGACGCAGATATTGTTTTTATAACCGTCCCAACCCCTCGTAGTAAAAAAGATGGTTCTTGCGATATTTCTATATTAGAAGAGGCGATGAAGGTTCTTAAGGGAGATAAGATTGTCGTTATCAAATCTACTGTACCTCCTGGGACTACAGAATATTTCCAAAAAAAATATCCAGATTTTAAATTATTATTTAACCCAGAGTTTTTAAGTGAAAGAACAGCTTGGCAAGATATGCTTCGTCCCGACAGACAAATTGTTGGCTTTACCGATAAAAGTTTTGAGGTAGCTCATTTAGTATTATCTTTATTACCCAAGGCACCATTTATGTCTCCTTGGGGAACTAATACATATACTCATACTAGGATTTCAGCTACAGAGGCAGAATTTATTAAATACGCTAGTAATGTTTATTTTGTTAGAAAAATAAACTGGGCCAATGCCCTACATAAAGCTGCTGATAAATTAGGGGTTGATTATAAAAATATTCAATCTGGGATGGCGGCAGATCATCGCATAGGAGATTCTCATCTAACTATCAGCCACGGAGGATATCGCGGTTGGGGTGGTTATTGTTTCCCAAAGGATTTAGATGCATTTATTCAATTTTCTAAAAAAGAAGGATTGGAAGAAGTTTCTAGTATGTTAGAAGCTGATAGGAAATTTAATGAAGATTTATTAAAAGAACAAGGACTTTCTTTAGAGGGTGTAAGCGCTCATATTGATAAGCTGGCTGAAAAGTTAGATAATAATCACAATAAGTAGATTTTCATATTATGAAAGATAGTTTATATACAGAAATGTATAAAATAGAAAAATATCATTGGTGGTTTGTTGGTAGGAGAAATATTATCTACATGTTTTTAGTTAACTTTTTACCAAATAAAATTAATAACGCCATAGACATTGGCTGTGGTACAGGGTTAAATACTAGTCTTTTAAAATCTTTTTCTAATAACGTTGCAGCTCTAGAATCTTCTGATGTAGCTATTAATTTTGTAAAGAAAAGTAATCCTGAGTTATCGATAATAAAGGGAAAATTCCCTGATTTTTATAGTAATGAAAAATATGATCTTATAACACTTTTTGATGTTTTAGAGCATATTAAAGATGATTCTTATTCTTTAAAAAGAATAGAAGAATTGTTAAATCCAGGCGGCGTAGCATTAATAACAATTCCCGCTCTTCCATTACTTTGGACAGAGCACGATGAGCTTTTTGGTCATTATAGACGATATAAAAAAGGAGAGTTAGAAAATCTTATAACATCTAATACAAAATTAAGTATTACTAAAATTAGTTATTTTAATTTTTTTCTTTTCCCGCCAATTTTATTAATTAGATTGATAAAAAAAATATATAATTTTCGTAAGGGCGAGTCTGATTTTTATAATTCTAGTAAACCGATTAATTATTTATTTTCAAAAATATTTTCTTTAGAAGGATTTTTTATTAAATATGTTAATTTACCAATCGGGTCATCGATTATTTGTGTTTTAAGAAAAGATGAATAATGTAATAAAAAAATATTGGTTAATACTAATCTTGGCGGTTGCAGTAAGTTTTATATACGGAAGTCATTATTTTTTTATATCTAATATTTTATCATCTCAGGATGAGGTTTATTATCCTGTAACAGTTTCTAATAATTTTGATGAAGGGATGTATTATGGTCCGAGAGCCCAAGCTTTTTATTTAGGAGATTTTTGGCCGGGAGATATTAATTTAATTGAATATAGAGATTCCCCGGCAATGCTGCCATTCTTAAGTCCGTTTATGTTAGGGAACTTAGGAAAGGTGGTCGGCTCTCTTAAGGATGCCTTTATTTTATCAGACTTTATTTTTCCATTTTTGATTTTTATATCTTTGTATATTTTAATGTTTGGAATTTCTAATCGTAGGTCATTTTCTATTTTTTTCGCTTCAATATTTATATTTATCCCAAAAATTTTCTTAACCATTCCACCGATTTCTCCATCTTTATTTAGGGAATTTTTACACAATATTTTACCGAGCTCAGATAATGCTTTATATTTTATTCGTTTTGAATACCCCCAAACAACATTTTTATTTTTCGTATTAGCTTTTTATTTCTTATTTAAAGCCTTAAGAGAAGGGGGTGGGGCTATGTCTATATATGCGGGTATTAGTTTCGGAGTGCTATTTTATAGCTATCTTTATGATTGGGCGTATTTTTTAACTAGTCTTTTTATAATGATATTATTTTTCTTTTTACAAAAAGATTATGATCGAGTTAGGGTAATATTTACTATTATTGGAATAGGTTTAATATTTTCAATTTTTTATTGGATTAATTTTATTAATTTACATAGTTTGGATTATTATCAGGATTTAGTAAGTAGGCTTGGTGTAGAAATTTCTAATAACATGCGCTTAGTTTCTACTTGGAAGACTTATCTACGAAGTGTGATATTAGTATTTTTAACTTGGATAGCTTGGGGTAAGAAGGATAAAGTTTTATCTAATTATTTAATAGGATTTTTATTATCTATAATTATGGTTTTAAATATACAGGTGATTACTGGTTTTAATCCTCAGCCAGATCATTGGCATAAGATACAATTTTTAATTATAGGTCTTAGTATTTCTTTGCTTATTTTGTGGTTATATGAAAAATATATCCATATTATATCTTCTAAGATACTTAGGATAACAGCGTCATTATTTATTATTTATTTATTTGGATCTGCGCTATATGGTCAATATGATTTTAGTAAAAAGTCTGCGGATCAATATATTTTATCATCAGCGTATGCAGAAAGTTATGATTGGTTAAATAAAAATACTAATAAATATTCTGTCGTGGGTAGTATTTCTGTTAAAAATAATAATGAATTAATCCTTCATACACATAATAAAATTTTTCTCGCTAGCGGACTTAATTCTTTGGCTCCAACGGAAGAATTATGGGAAAGATCAATGACTATAAGTGCTATTTTTGAATTGTCTTCTGGTGATTTTATTAATTTTATATCTAGTAATAATTTTTATTTATTTACTGACAAATATCGTGATAATTCTTTTGATAGTTATTTCATCTCGCTTAATAGAGTTATCCCTAATGAAATAATTAATATTAAGATTAATGAATATGAAAATTTATCAAATGAATTTTTAATAGAAAATATTCCTTATAATTTAGACTATATCTATGTTAGCCCAAGAGACGGAGAATTTAATATTTCTAATGACTTAATTTCTTCTTGGGAAAAAGTTTATGAAAATAATGATATAATAATATATAAATTATAATATGGATATATCAATTTCTATTATCTTTCCTGTTTTTAATGAGGAAAGCCGTTTAGAAAAGGCTTTTTCTGCTTTAGGTTATTTTTTAAATAATGATACGTTTTCTAACGTAGAAATTATTTTTGTTGATGATGGCAGTCAAGATAAGTCCGCTGAGATGATAAATAATTTTTCATTTAAATACCCGATTAGATTAATTTCTTATAAAGAAAATCGTGGTAAGGGATATGCTGTTCGCAGGGGCATGCTTGCCGCTAATAATGATTATTGTTTAATGCTTGATGTTGATATGTCTACCGATTTCAAGGAACTTGAAAAAATGATCCCGCTTATAAAGCAAGGTATTTCAGTTATTATAGGAACGAGAAAAGTTGAGGGTGCAACAATGATAAGGCGTCAACCTTGGTATCGTCAAAAATTAGGAGAGGGTTATACATTTATTGCAAATATTATTACGGGCGTGTGGGTGAGTGATTATACTTGTGGATTTAAGTGCTTTTCTAGGGGGGCTGTAAATAAAATTTTTCCTTTAGTAGTAGTAGATAGATGGAGTTATGATGTAGAGATTCTATTTTTGGCAAAAAAATTAGGATTTAGTATTAGAGAGGTCCCAGTTTCTTGGGAAAATGATGATAATAGTCGCGTAAGATTATTTAGAGATATGTTTGGGTCATTTATTGACCTAATTAAGATACGTATAAAACATCGTTAATATATACTTATTAAGAATTAAATAGTCCTTGATAAACTCGCTGAAAAGTTAGATAATAAGAAGAATGAATAGTGGAAATTCTATCTGGGAAAGAATAAAAGATCCTGAGAAAGGGGCTTTTATTATTGCCGGTATTAACTCTAACTATATTCAAACAAAAGAAGCTAAATTAGTTGAAGAGTATTTGAGTAATGCAGAAAAATTAGTTGATTTGGCTATAGACGCTGGAGTAGACGCAGTTAAGTTTCAGACTCATCATGTAGAAGATGAGCAACTTAATTTAGACACCAAGATACCATTTTTTGATAATGTAGATAGATATGAGTGGGCAGACTTTAACACTAAATTAGCCCCAGTTGGTGATTTTTGGCTTCCTCTTAAAAGGTATTGTGATAATAAAGGAGTAACTTTCATGTCTACCCCTATGAGCAGAGGCGCCGCTAGGATACTTAATGAGGAGGTAGGAGTAGAAGTGTGGAAGATTGGTTCCCCAGATATTTTAGACTTTGTAATGTTAGATTATTTAAGAAGTACTGGTAAGCCATTGCTTATGTCTACTGGCATGAGTACTTTAGAAGAAACTGAAAAAACAATTAATTTTTTGAGAGAGAAAAATGATAAACTTGCCATTTTACATGCTATTTCTAAGTCTCCATGTCCACCTAATGAACTTAATCTAAAAACTATAGATTTTTATAAAGAGAGATTAGATATCCCAGTAGGATTTTCTGATCATTCTATTGGTATTAAATCCGCTCTTACTGCTGTAGCTATGGGAGCAAGGGTTATAGAAAAAAGCTTCTCTTTATCTCGTGATCTTTGGGGGCCAAGTCATAAATCTTCTTTAGATCATTATGAACTAACTAATTTAATTAAAGAAATTAGGTTTTTTGAAAAAGATAGATCTCAAAAAGAATCTATTTTAAAAAACGAATACGCGACAAGGAGTATGGGTGACAAAGAAAAAGTTCTCCAAAGAGAAGAGGTGGAGGCTCGCCCTATAATGAGAAGGGCCTTGGTGGCCTGCCAAGATATTCCAGCAGGCACAGAAATAACCAAAGAAATGTTATATGCTATGAGGCCACAAGGATATATCAATGGATTACCATCAGAAATGTATGTCGAAGTATTAGGAAAATTAACTAAAAAGGATTATAAAAAATACGATCCTATAGACGAAACGATATTAGAATAATATGGATAATACTTTATATAAAAAAGGAGCTTTATTTTTATCTAAAACCGCTTTATTTTTAGTTCCCTTTATTCCTTTATATGTATCTAGGTCTTTATTTTTTCCTTATATAACAGGAAAGGCTTTTGTCTTTAGATTTTTAGTAGAACTTGCTTTTGTAGCTTGGATTTTCTTAGTAGTCTTTTATAAAGAGTATAGACCAAAAAAAAGTTCTTTATTAATTTGTTTAGGAATTTTTATTTTAATACTTATAGCCTCTACTATCTTCGCAGTTAATCCATCTAGGGCTTTTTGGTCTAATTTTGAAAGAATGGAGGGACTAATTACTCACCTCCATCTTTTTGCTTACTTTTTAGTTCTCGCTCATGTGTTTACTAAAAAGGATTGGTTTAATTTATTTAGTCTTTTCGTAGTGGCTGGATTTTTTGAAAATTTGTATGCTCTTACTCAAAGACTGGGCTATATATCATCTCCTCAAGGAGGGTTTAGAGTTGATGGCACGATAGGTAATCCCACTTATCTTGCTGCTTATCTAATTTTTATAGTGGCATTTTCAGCTATGCTTTGGTTTTGGACAGAAGATAAGATGGCGAAATATTTTTATTCTTTTGTTGGATTATTCAGTTTATTAACTATTTATTTTACGGCCACTAGGGGCGCAGTTTTGGCCCTAATAGTAGGTGGTATATTGGCAGCCATATTGTATTTGATTTTTGGACCGATTAACACAGATAAGGAAAAATATTACAAGAAATTAGTTAGTATATTTTTAATTTTATTAATTATTTCTCCAATTGGTTTTTGGTTTGTAAAAGACGCAGAGTTTATTAAAGAAAGAGAGACTTTAAATCGATTTGCCACTACTTATGATGATATTTCAGAGTTTGTATCAAATATTTTTAGTGGAGAAGCAAAAACAAATGCTCAAGCAAGAACTTATATTTGGGCGATGAGCTTAGAGGCTATAAAAGAAAAACCCTTATTAGGTTGGGGATTAGATAATTATAATGTTGTCTTTTCTAAATATTATAGATCAGAGCTTTATAGCAAGGAGCCTTGGTTTGATAGGTCTCATAATATTTTCTTAGATTGGGCCGTTAGCGCAGGAATTCCTGGGCTTCTAGCTTATTTATCTTTATTTATTTCTTCAACATGGATGTTATGGAGATTATTTAAAAAAGGAATTATGAGTTTAAAATTTGTAATTATTTTATCGGTATTATTACTTGTTTATTTAATACAAAATATTTTCGTCTTTGATCAGTTGGCTACTTATATAGCATTTTTTGCCGTTTTAGCTTTTATACATAATTTATTTATCAGCAATTCAGAAACATTTAATAAGGCTGAAAAATCATTATTAGACTTTAGAGATAGCTCTTTAGTGGCAACTATTTTATTAGTAATTTTTATTTTAACTGTTTACTTTATTAATGTAGTTCCGTTTTTGTCTAATTATAATCTTTTGTCGGCTTTAAAATATCAAAACAATGATCCACAAAGAGCTTTTAACTTCTATCAAAAGGCTATTTCTTATAATTCATTAGGTAATCAAGAAATAAGAGAGCAATTAACTCGCTTTGCCAACACGGCTGGTTTATCTAATCAGTTATCAGGAGAGTTTGAAGATAGGGTTTTAAGATTCGCTATTAGCGAAACAGAGAGAGGTATAGAAGAAAGTCCTCTAGATCCAAGGGCCTATCTTTTTGCAGGAACTATGTATAATAGCGTTGGTTTATACGATAGAGCTCTAGAAGTTTTTCAGGCCGCATCTGAGCTATCTCCGTTAAAACAACAAATATATTTTGAAATAGCCAATGTTTATTCCGCTAAAGGAGAATTTGATAAAGCGATATATACTATGGAAAAAGCGGTTGCTATCTCTCCTTCTTATAATGAAGCGGTGTTTAATCTAGTAGCTATTTATATTCTTAATAATCAACCAGAAAAAGGAGATGAGTTATTAATAGAGACATTCGGCAAAACCGAAGTGGCAGATAGATTATTAATTCAGGCTTATTCTAAAATTAGAGATAATCAAAGATTAATAAGGACATGGAAAGTTTTTATCAAAGGCGACCCAGATAATTTTGATTATAGAAAGGGATTAATTCAAACATATTTTGCCGCAGGAGATATGAATCTTGCTATTTCTGAATTAGAAAGAGCAATTGAAGATTTTCCAAGTTTTGCTCCTGAAGGAGAGAATTTAATTCAACAAATAAAGAATCAATAATAAATCCCCGACGATGTCGGGGATTTATTTTATCATTTCTTCATTTAAAAATTTAAGTGACGCCCAATAGACAGGGATGGCAATTAATATGTTAATAATTACATTAATTCCTAATTCTTTTAATATAATTACTAATAAACTCATTAAGATAGAAGATATCACAGCCTTATTTATTTTAGATAAAATTATAAAATTATTTATTTTTTTCATTTTAATCCACATTAATGAATTAGCTGTTAGTTGAGTTAAAATAGTGGAAATTGCACACCCAATAATACCCCAATAAGGAATTAATAAAAAATTAAATAAAATATTCCCGACTGCTCCGAAAGATGAAAAGGTTATAAAACTTTTTTGTTCATTATAAGCAAAGATAGAATTATTAATAATAGCAGACGGGAAGATTATAAGAATTGTTGCTAATAATATTTGGAATACTCTTATAGAGCTTAAATAAGCATCTCCAAATAATAAGTTAATTAGTTGATCTCCTAAAATTATCCCACCAATAGCAACTGGGAGAGCAACGAGTAAGGAAATTTTTAATGATTTTTCTAATATTTTTCTATATTCATCATTATTTTTATTAGCAAGTTTAGAAAAGGTAGGAAAAAGACTGACAGCAAACAAAGATGGTAAAACGTATAATAATTGTATTGGTCTTTGAGCAGCAGAATAAAAACCAACTTCTTCTACCGGTCTAAGCCAGCCAAGCATAAGCATGTCAGTGTTAAGCATAATTGCTCCGATGGAACTAAATAAGGCAAATGGCCAAGCGGCAGATAAAATCTTTTTTACTAAAGATAAATCAAAATGAGTTAACAAATTTCTAAAATAATATCTTAATTGCCAAGTGATAATCAAAAACCCAAATCCGGTTGCGAAAATATAACTAGTTGCCAGTGATTCGCTGGTAGGAGACTTGGTTAGTAAAATAAAACCAAATACCACGATAGCAATATTAGTTAAAAATTCATTAATTCCTTCCCATTGCATTTTTTCTTCGGCTCGACTTAGAGTGAAGCCGAAGTTTCTAAGACTATCAAAAATTAAGACAAAAGCTATTAAAGGAATTAAGGTTTTAGCTTCTTTAATATTAGTTAGATATGGCGCGCCAAATACCATTAATCCAACCCCGATTAATAAGAGAAATATTTTTATAAAAAAAGCAGTAGAGAAATAAGCCTTACTATTTTCTGGACTTTTAGACACTTCTCTAGTAACAATAGCGCTGACGCCAACATCAGAAAAAATAGTCATAAAGGCTACTAAGCTCATTGCGTAAGAAAAAGCGCCCCAACTAGCAGGACCTAAAATTCTGGCAGCGTATACGATGATAGCTATTCTAATTAATTTTCCGCTAATTTGTCCTAAAAATAACCAAAAAGTATTTTTGGCTATTTTTTGGTTAAAGCTTTGATTTTCAAAAAGCAGATTTTTTAAATTAGCAATCATTTAGTAATTAGAAATAAGAAATTTTATAGTTTTTAGAATGATCAAAAAATCTAGAAGAGGGGAATTATTTTTAATGTAGTAAATATCAAATTGAAGTTTTTTATAAGCATCTTTCATAGATGCACCGTAACGATAGTTAATTTGGGCCCAACCAGTTATGCCGGGTTTAGTTAGGTGACGAAGATCATAATAAGGCAGTTCTTTTCTTAGGTCTTTAATAAATTCTGGTCTTTCTGGTCTTGGGCCAACAAAAGAAAGATCGCCTTTAATAATATTATAAAGCTGAGGCAATTCGTCTAAGTGAGTTTTTCTTAAAAATGACCCGACCCAAGTAGCTCTTCTATCATTGTGATAATTTGCCCATTGAGGACCGTCTTTTTCAGCATCTTGATTCATTGTACGGAATTTATAGATGGTAAATGGTGCCCCATTTTTACCGATTCTTATTTGAGAAAAAAAGGCAGATCCGGGTGAGGTTAATTTAATAAGAATAGCGATTAAGATTAATAGGGGTAATAATATAATAGTTAAGATTACGGCAAATAATATTTCTAGAGGGTGATTAAGAGATTCATATACTCTGTGCTTAGTCGTTAAGTTTTCTAGGAACCATACCTCTTCTAATTCAGCTAGAGGAATTTTTCTAAATAACGATTCATATAATCTAGATAAATCTATTACTTCTATACCTAGAGTCAGAGCTTTATAAATTAATTTTGCAGATTTTAAATCTTTTTTGAGATGAGCGGGAATAACAATGGTGTTTATATTTTTAGAAATAATAATTTCAGCGAGGTGATTAAAATCACTATCTTTTAGACCATCTTTCATCCAGTGATTTATTTCATAACCAAACTGAGGATTTTTTTCTATTCCGTTAACTACGCTTTCTACCGTTTTATTAGAACCAATCATTAATATTCTATTAACCGCCCCCATCTTTCTTAATAATGCATTGTAGATTTGTCTCCATAAATAATTTACTCCTCCAAAAACAAAGAAGAAAATTACTAAATTAGTCTTAGGCGCAATAGTAGAAAGAGGAAATAGGTAAAAGAATAGAGCTGCTAATATAGATCCAGCCGTTATAGCATACCAAAACTTAGTTTCAAACTCTAGATCATTTTTAAGTGATTTCATTTCATATAAACCAGCGATATAGAATATTAAAATCCATATAATAAAGATTATTGTGAATGGTTCTATATGGCTATTTATTAACTGAGAGTAAAATAGCTCTCCATATCTTATCCAAAGCACTAAAATAAGCGATATATATAGAGTTGCTATATCACCAAGCATTAGAAATATTTGTTTGAATCTAGACAGTGTATTCATCTTGATTTAGAATTAGCTTAATTAACATTATTTAAATTTTAGTATGAAAGACAGTTTAGTGCCAGCGAGCATAATATTAGCAGGTTTATTAATTGGTGGGGCGGTTATTTATAATTCTTCCTCTAATGCCTCTACTATAGATAACAAAATTAACGATAACGAGGTTTTATTAGAAGTAACAGCTGATGACATTATCTTGGGTAGCGCCGATGCGCCCATAACAGTTATTGAATACTCAGATCCTTCTTGTTCTTTTTGTGGCGCGGCTTCAGGAGAGAATGAAGAAGTGGCTAATTATTTAAAACAAAGAGATCCTTCTTGGACAGCAGCTCTTCCAGGATTAAAGAATGCCTATATTGAAAATGGTGATGTGAGATTGGTATTTAGATACTTCCCAGGTCATGGTAAGGGAGAGGAAGCGGCTAAAGCTATGTTCTGCGCCAATGAACAAGATAAGTTTTGGGAATTACACGATTTGGTTTTTGCGCTTTTTGCCGAAAAAGAATCAGTTGGTTATCCAGAAGTAAGACAATTAGCTGAAGGCTTAGAAATTAATATGAATGATTATGATAATTGTATTGCAGAAGATAGATATGCAGATAAAATAACTAATGATACTGCTGGCGGAAAAGCTTTAGGAATAAGCGGTACACCAGGATTTTTGATTAACGGAGTTTTATTAGAGGGAGCTTATTCATTTTCTCAATTCCAATTAATAATTGATGATATGTTGGGTCGTTAAATAATTAAAATTAATATATAATAAATATATGAAAAAAGTCGTTATATATTCTACTCCTACTTGTGCCTATTGTGCTATGGCTAAGGAGTTCTTTAAAAAGAATAATGTTGAATACACAGAGCACAATGTTGCAGAGGATGATAAGGCAAGAGAAGAGATGATTCAGAAGTCGCACCAAATGGGTGTTCCAGTTATCGACATAGAAGGAGAGCTTCATGTCGGATTTAATAAATCAGAATTAGAAAAAGCCTTAGGATTATAAACCTAATAAAAACTACCCTTTTCGGGTAGTTTTTATTTTTAGTGGCGTTGGTGTAATATATATTATATGTATGATGCATTAATTATCGGTGGTGGTCCTGCGAGTGTGGCAGCGGGAGTCTACGCCGGAAGAAAAAAAATAAAAACTGCATTAGTGGCTGATAAATTTGGTGGTCAATCTATTGTGGCGGCTGAAATAGAAAACTGGATTGGTACTAAAAAAATATCTGGAGTTGAGCTAGCTTCTCAATTAGAAGATCATCTTCGTTCTTTTGAGGATGTAGAAATAATTGATGATTTAGTAGAAAAAGTAGAAAAAGATGGTGATGGATTTAAGTCCACTCTTAAAAGCGGAAAGATAATAGAATCTAAAACAGTTTTAGTTACAGCCGGAAGTCATCGTAGAAAACTTGGCGTTCCTGGTGATTCAGAATTTGAGGGTAGAGGAGTTGCTTATTGTTCTACTTGTGATGCGCCAATCTTTAAAAATAAAATTACGGCTGTAGTTGGTAGTGGTAATGCTGGGTTGGAAGCAGTAAGAGACCTATTAACTTATGCTAGTAAAGTTTATTTATTAAATCGTGGTGATAAAATTGCTGGTGATGAATCTACTTTTGAAGAAATCAACAAAGATGATCGAGTTGAATTAATGAATAATACAGAAGTTAAAGAAATTTTTGGAGAAGGAATGGTTAAGGGTGTTAAGTTATTAAATAATAAGACAAATGAAGAATCTGAATTAAAGCTAGATGGTTTGTTTGTAGAAATAGGATCTGTTCCAAATTCTCATATTGTTAAGGGATTGGTTAATATTAACGAAAGAGGAGAAATTATAACAAATTCAGATGACCAAAGCACTTCTTGTGAGGGAATCTGGGCTGCTGGAGATGTAGATAATGGCAGATTTAAACAAAATAACGTTGCTGTGGGAGATGCCATTAAAGCTCTTCTAAGTCTTTATAGTTATTTAAATAAGCAAAAATAAAGCTAAATAAACGGCCCCGATGTTACGTCGGGGCCGTTTATTTTTATTGACTTTGAAATATATTTTTATTATTCTCTTTCTAGACCTTTATGGAGAATAAATAAATGGACGACCAGAAAAAGAAAAATGAAGGACGAGAAAAGAAAAGGCCATCAAGTGTTGATGAAAGTATTTTAAAAGACCCCTTCCCCCCGCTTTAATAAATTATAACCACCTATAAAGGTGGTTTTTTGTTATAATGTACAGTATGAAAAATAAAATTATTTTACAGCTTAAGCCATCTAAAATTCATAAAACTGGTATAGGAGTATTTTCTACTAAGCCGATTAAAAAAGGCTCTGTAGTTCCTTTATGGAACAATAAAGATTGGAGAGTAATTAAAGATCCTAAAGGACAAGAAAAGGATCTATGTAATCATTTTTGTCTTACTGATGATAGAATTAAAAATAAATTTCATTGTCCTAAGGATTGGAATTATAAATCTATAGGATGGTATATTAATGATTCGGCTAATCCTAATATAAGCTATGATGGCGGAAAATATAAAGCCATAAGAAATATAGGAGCTAATAAAGAATTAACAGTTAATTATGACGATTTAGAATAATAAAAATATTATTTATATGATTAATAAATCAGAAAAAGAAAAAATTAGATCTAGGGCAGTTGTTTTGTGTCCGGATAATGATGCTGAAGCACATCTGATTTTAAAACTTGCTAATAAAGCAGGTATGACAATTATTCGTTCATTACAGCCTCATGGCGCTAAATTAGAAAAGGAACCAAAATTAATAAAAGAATTATTAAAAATAGGTAAGCCTGAGGTTTGGATAGTAGAAATTCCTGGCCCAGATAAAGAAAAAGAAATAGAAGAAAATAGCATTAAGGTAGTGGTTATTGATCATCATACCTATAAAGATATGGATAGGTTAATTGACCCTAAAACTGGTGAGAAAAAACCAAGTTCTTTAGAACAATTTTTAATTCTCGCTCAAATAGATGATGATGAAATGAAATTATGGGGGTTTGATCCGCGAACAGTGAGAGGTATAGGTATTTCCGATGCTCTATACGTTCACGGGCTTCGTCAGTCTGGTTATTCTGATGAGGAGTTAAAAAAAGTTTATAAATTAGAATTAGAAATTAATAAAGTAATCTATCCTGATTATGAAGAATTATTAAAACTTGCAGAAAAAGATTGGGAAAATAGAAAGGAACTAGGTGATTACTTATTAATTAAATCTACCAATGATGGTAGAATACGTAAATTTATTTCTGAGGTATCTATTTTAAAAGGAGAAGATAATAAACCAATGATTTTACAAGTTATTGGTGCTGGAGATTATGGAGAAAAAATAAGCGTTCAAAATGTTGATTCAAAAATAATAGATAAATTAAATAAAAATATAAAAGGAAATACATTTACCTTTGGCTCTGGCCGTTGTTGGGGAGCGAATAATAAAGAGGGAGAAGAAAAAGTTACTTTAGATGATGTTTTAAATGTCTTGGAATTAAAATAAGAAAATTTATTTTTTAAGAAGTGCGTATGTTAATATAGATAATATGAATATCGATAAGAATAAGCTTGTAGTTTTGGCTATATTAGATGGATTTGGGATAACTACTGAAAAAGAAGGTAATGCTATTCACTTAGCTAAAAAGCCAAATTTAAAATCTATAAATGATAACTATTTAGGAACTTTATTAAGGGCTTCTGGGAATGAGGTTGGGCTAACTTGGGGTGAAATGGGCAATTCAGAAGTTGGTCATTTAAATATAGGTAGTGGTTTAGTTGTTTATCAAAATTTATTTTTAATAAATTCTTCTATTAAAGAAGGGACTTTCAATAAAATAGCGACATGGAAAAATGCCGTAGATCATGCTGAAAAAAATAATTCTGATTTACATTTAATTGGTCTTTTATCTAATGGCGGTGTTCATTCTCATATGGACCACCTTTTTGCTTTACTTGAAACTATCAAAGAATTAAATTTTAAAGGAAAAACATATATTCACGTAATAGGAGATGGTAGAGATACGCCATCTAAAGTACTTCAAAGATTTTTAGAAATATTAAATACTCATATTTCCAAAACAGGCGTTGGCGAAATAGCTAGTGTTTCTGGAAGATATTATGCTATGGATAGAAACGAAAACTGGAGTCGTACTAAAGAGGCTTATGATGCGATGGTTGGGGGTTCTGAAAATAAATCATCAGATATAAATAATTTATTAGAAAAATCATATGATCAAAATATTAATGATGAATTTATAAAACCCACTACCCTAACAAATGAAAAAAAAGAACCAAGGGGATTAATAAAGGATAATGATTCTGTTATTTTCTTTAATTTTAGACCAGATAGAGCCAGACAATTATCTGAAGCTTTATCCGCTCCTAAGTTTGATAAATTTAATCGTAAAGATTTAAAGAATTTATTTTTTGCTACTATGGCAGATTATGGATTAAATTATCCGGTGAATATTGCCTTTTCTAAGAAAAAAATAGCTGATCCACTTGCTAAGATAATCTCAGATAGTGGCAAAAAACAGTTTCATATTGCTGAGACAGAAAAATACGCTCATGTTACTTACTTCTTAGATGGAGGAGAAGAAGTAAATTTTCCTAATGAGGATAAGGTTTTGATTCCGTCTAAAGATGTAAAAAGTTTTGATGAAAAACCAGAAATGTCTGCCCCAGAAATAACAGATAGATCAATTAAAGAAATTGAAGGCGGTAAATATAATTTTATCGTAATTAATTTTGCTAATGCCGATATGGTTGGCCATACTGGTAATTTAGAAGCTGGTATAAAGGCCGTAGAAGTTTTAGACAAATCAATTGGTAAAATAAGAGACGCTGTATTAAAAGTTGGTGGGACTTTAATAATTACTGCTGACCACGGCAATATAGAAGAAATGATTAATTTATCGACTAATAAAATAGACAAAGAACACTCCACTAATCCAGTTCCATTTTGGATAATTAATTCTAAAACTAAAAAAATACAAAGAGATAGTGTATTACAAACAGAGCCAGGAGGAATATTGGCGGACGTAGCTCCGACTATCATTGAATTAATGGGCTTAAAAAAGCCCGTTGAAATGACGGGCTTAAGTTTATTAAATGTTATTACGGAAAATCCTATCTTACCTGATTAGGAGGACTATTTTTTATTTGAGTCATTATTTGGAGAAGAAAGTTTTGTTGTATCGATTCTGTCTAAGGTAGAATCTTTTTTTGTTTCAGTAAGGAGTAGATCTGCATTGGCTTCAATTGGTTCTTCTACTTGAGGTGATTTTGGTGGCTCTGCCTTAGTTTCTATCGGCTCTTCTTCTTTAATTAGTGGTTTTATTGGCTCTGTCTTAGTCTCGACTAGTTTTTCAGCTATTGGTGGTTTTGGTGGATTATCTGAAGAAGTAGGCGGTGCTTCTATTGAAGAAGGTGCAAAAGGTTTCTCCTTTTTCATTTTAATAGTTATCGAAGCCATTTCATCTTTTTCAAAGGTGATAATTCCCGAAGAAAAAGGAGTAAAACCAATTTTATGAGCAATTAAGTAATAATTTCCAGGAGGTAATAAGAAATTAAATCTACCTTTTTGATCAGTTACTTTTGTGGCTAATAATTGATTTTTATCTTTTTTAAATACTCTTACGATAGCAAGCGGAAGAGGATTATTATTATCTTCTTCTACAACAAGACCAAGAGGCTTTAATGAAACGAATCTAGAATAAATCTTGAGACCACTTAATAAAATATAAATAGATAGAGTAATGTAATTAATTGTATTAGGTACAATAATTACAGAAACTACACTGACTCCAGTACCAAGCGCCAATAAGTATGGATTAATTAAGTCCATAAACCTCTTAATGGCATTAATAATATTAATTCGTTTAACATAGGCTAGACTCCATTCTCGTCCTACCGGGGACATATAAATATCTAGGTTCAAAATTTGTTCTGCGGAAGTAATAGCAACTACTTCACTTTGATATTGTTTATAGCCATCTTTGGTTATCTTTATGTAATATTTACCTGGATTAACTTGGGCACCAAAGCGTCCTTCAGAATCGGTAATTTGAGTATCTTTGAGCTTATTAAATTCTGCTTCATAAATTTGAATCATAGCAGAAGAAACAGGATTACTACTTAATTTATCACTAACTCTACCCCAAGGCTTTTTCTTTTTTAATCTAAATAAACCGAATAGATAAAATCTTGTTAATCCTAATATTCTGAAGAATTCGGCTATATTAAATCCTAAGAAAGCCATTGTTTCAGCTGGAGCAGCGATAGCAATAGCCGAAACACCAGCTACAGCGGCAGTTGCAGGAGCAGCAATATTTTTTACTGTATCAGTTATTTCTTTATCAGCTCTCAACATATTTACAGCTTCTTTAATATCATCTCTTGTCTTTGCCAAAGATTTATCCAGTTTAAATTTCTTTACAAGGCGGATATTAAATAGATCATTGGCTGGCAACCCACTGAATGACCATTTAATTTCTATCACGTCTCCATATTTAAATATTTCACCACCATTAGGATTTAATAGTGATAATGAGGCTGTTTGAGCATAAGCGGTTTTAAATAAATTTAAATCTAGATTAAACGCCCTTGAAAGAGAGGAATCACTATTTAAAACTAATTCATTTAACACAATATCAAAATCGTCATCACTCGAATCTTGTATATCTAAATGAGTAGCTGAAGTAATAGTAATATTATAAGCACCGTAGTCATCTATAGTAATTAAAGGAATCCCAGGGGCGGGAAGTAGTGGTTTGGTTGTATCCCAGTAGTAGCTTCTAATATTGGGATCGCTTATATTAACTATTCCATTTTCTGCTACGGCAATATTTGAGTAACCAATTATTCCAGTAACTAACCCTTGAGCTATTTCTAAGGCTCCAGATCCGATAGATGTTGCGATATTCTTTGTTTCTACGGCAACAGTTGTAGAAGCATCGCCGGGTCTTACTGGGTCAGATGGCGCTGCTGGTGGAGGAGAGGCGGGTCCGGTTGGTACAGAGGGCGGCGGAGAAGGCTCTGGAGTAGGTTCTGGCGTTGGCTCAGGCGTTGGCTCTGGTGTTGGCTCAGGCGTAGGTTCTGGAGTTGGCGCAGGAGCTTCTCCTCCGCCTCCGCCACTGTCTATCGTACAAGTTTCTCCGCTAGGAGTAATTTGATAAGTTAGAGCAGGAACAGAGCTAGGCATGTCGATAATTAAAATAGATTTGTCTTCAGCGCAAGATGTGGTTAGATAGTCTGTGCGACTAACCGAAAAAGATCTTTTATCAGAAGAACTAATATTTAAAGACTGGTTTTCAGATAATGTAACGGTAAAAGAACTACTTTCAAAGCTAATGCTATCAATTATGGAATCAACTTCTATATCAATAAGAATTCCCGCTACATCAAGTTGAACCTCGCCCGCTTCTAAGCGAGTATCGGCATAAGAAATTTTAAAAACAAAGATACTTAATAAAGTAATCCCAAATAATACTTTTTTCATTGTCTTTAAAATTATATCATAAAATTCTTTATAATTTTGGCTCTTTTATTAACTTAATATAATTAATAATTTGACTTATTTTTTTTAAGAATTATAATATAGGAGTTGATATAGGATTTTTTTAAATTTTATGGAATTTAATGATAATCAATTTAATCAAAAGAGCGGACCTTCAA